>Ga0123342_1009141_pt1 | contig 12040 bp, 16 predicted proteins | sample Turbeawhitnodule_FD_89960 | JGI IMG/M metagenome (GOLD analysis project Ga0123342, IMG submission 89960) | Root nodule microbial communities of legume samples collected from Mexico - Turtle bean Mexico white nodule | ecosystem: Host-associated > Plants > Roots > Nodule | place: Mexico: Nepantla... | reverse complement strand
CTCTTCTTGGAATCAAAGAGTGATGCTTTCTCTGCCTTCAAAAAGCTTGCTAGAAGACTACAAAACACAAAAAACAGTAGCATTGGTTCTATAAGGAGTGATCATGGAGGGGAATTTCAAAATGAGAAATTCAGCAAATTCTGTGAAAAGATGGAGATTCTGCACAACTTTTCTGCACCAAGAACTCCTCAACAGAATGGAGTAGTGGATAGAAAAAACAGATCTCTTGAAGAATCTGCAAGAACCATACTAAGTGAATCTTCTCTACCAAAATATTTTTGGGCTGATGCTGTTAACACCTCTTGTTATGTGATGAAGAGAGTGCTCATAAGGCCAATCTTGAAGAAAACTCCTTATGAACTCTTCAATGGAAGGAAGCCAAACATTAGTCACCTAAAAGTGTTTGGATGCAGCTGTTTTGTTCTGAATAATGGGGAAGAAAATATGGGAAAATTTGATGAAAAAGCTGACAATGGTATCTTTATTGACTATTCCTTAAATAGGCATGCTTATAGGGTCTACAACAAGAGACTCATGACTGTTGAAGAATCTGTTCATGTGGTGTTTGATGAAGTTGATCACAAAAATAAGAAATCCTCAAAGAACAACACAGAAGAGGATGAACATAACATCATTATGCAGAAGCCGGAATTTTGTCCAGAAAAACAACCGATTGATTTGTCAAAACAAATAGTTGAAATTCTGTAGCATGATGTGTTGCCTAAAGAATGGAGGATGCCAAGGGATCTATCAGTGGAAAACATAATTGGGCAGATAAAGGAGGGTGTCTCTACACGAAGTACTATCTCAAACTTCTGCAGGCACACAACTTTTGTCTCTCAAGTTGAACCAAAGACAATTGAAGAAGCTCTCAATGATGAGAAATGGGTGGCTGCAATGCATGAAGAGCTGAATCAGATTATCAGGAATGATGTATGGTTTCTTGTTCCCAACTCAAATGAGATGAATATCATTGGAACAAAATGGGTCTTCAGAAATAAGTTGGATGAAGCTAGATTTCTTACTAGAAACAAGGCAAGACTAGTTGCTAAAGGTTATAATCAAGAAGAAGGGATTGACTATGGTGAAACCTTTGCTCCAGTTGCAAGGTTAGAAGCTGTAAGGTTGTTGCTGGCTTTTGCTTGTATGAGTGAGTTCAAATTATTTCAAATGGATGTTAAGAGTTCTTTCCTCAATGGAATCATCAATGAGGAAGTCTATGTTGCACAACCACTGGGCTTTGGAGATCATCAACGTCCTAACCATGTATACAAGTTGAAAAAGGCCTTGTATAGGCTTAAGCAAGCTCCAAGGTAGTGGTATGAAAGGCTTAGTAACTTCCTTTTATCAAATGGCTATGAGAGAGGGATGATTGACAAGACTCTCTTTATCAAGAAGTCAAATTCTGAAATTATCTTGGTCCAAATCTATGTTGATGACATCATTTTTGGTGCTACCAAAGATAGTTTATGTGAAGAACTTGTGGCTGCCATGAAAGGTGAGTTTGAGATGTCTATGATGGGGGAATTTTCTTTCTTTCTTGGATTGCAGGTCAAGCAATCCGAATATGGAATTTTCCTCTGTCAATCAAAGTATTGCAAAGAGATTCTCAAGAAATTTGAAATGGAAAGTTGCAAGGAAGCTAGCACATCTATGCCATCAAGCTGCTATATGGATGCTGATGTGGCTGGAAAAGGGGTAGATCAATCCAAATATAAAGGATTAATTGGTTCCTTACTCTATCTCACAACAAGTAGACCGGATATCATGTTTGTCGTGTGTCTTTGTGCAAGATTTCAAGCAAATATAAAGGAATCTCATATCAAGATTGCAAAAAGAATTTTCAAATATCTCAAAGGAACAACCAATGTTGGTTTATGGTATCCTTCTCACTCTCCTATACACTTAATTGGATATTCTGATTCTAATTTTGCAGGGTGTAAGCTGGACCAAAAAAGAACAAGTGGCACTTGTCTTCTTCTTGGATCAAGTCTTATTTCTTGACATAACAAGAAACAAGCTTGTGTGGCTCTTTCCACTGCAAAAGCTGAATACATTGTTGTTGAAAGTTGTTGTGCAAAAATTCTTTGGCTCAAACAACAGCTAGAACATTTTGGTTTGAAGATTAGCAAGGTTCCTTTGCTTTGTGACAATACAAGTGCAATAAATCTCACCAAAAATCAGATTCAGCATTCAAGAACAAACCATATTGAAATTCGTCATCACTTCATAAGGGATCATGTGAACAATGGAGATTGCAAGATGAAATTCATTGAAACAAGACTGCAACTTGCTGATATATTCACAAAACCTTTGCAAAAAGACAGGTTTTTCTTTTTAATAAATGAGTTAGGCATACTTGATTCTTAAACTCTTTCTCAATTCTGTTTTTATCTCTTCCTAAATTTTATTTGTGAAGATGGTTTATGTGTTATCTTAAAAACTGTTATAACCTACTATAACTCTGATTTCAGTTTCTGTTGCATACTGGTTTGGTTTGGTGCTGCAGTTTGATGTGTTTTGGCATAGTTTGTGGCTGGTTTTACTGCTTTTATGTTTATGCAGAAAACTAGTTGATCTGTAACCATAACCTGCTATTAGAGATGCTCTAGATTGCATAGTTTTTGTTTTGCACGTGCTGTTTCAGATTCAATCAAGATTAATAAAAGCAACCAGGAATTTGTCTTCATCAAATAGGGGGAGATTGTTGATCAAGAGTAATAAAGTGCTTTGAAGAATCCAAATCCAAGGTGTTTGATGAAAGGTTGGTGTTGCTGCTGTGTGTGTGGGATCTAGGTAGATTAAAGTGTGATCCACTCTTTTGTTGAATCTAAAAGTAATGTGAATTAAAACCTTTTTGAAATTAAGTGTTTTTCCAACTAAGTGAAAAAAAAACTTGTTGTTTTGTCGAATCAACCAGTTGTTTTACTCTTAGGAGTTTTGACAAAAGGTTGAAAGTTGTTTGACTTGGTTGACTTAACTATCAAACCAAATCAACCGGTTGTTTCGTGGTTTCAACCGATTATTTCTTGAAAATCCTAATAGAATTCAGTTTTGTTTGGTGAATCTGTTTTAAATGATTTATAACTGAATACGCTCCTTCATTAAATGCTTTGACCAATCTTTGGAAAATATAAATAGTTTGTTTATGTTTTCAAATATGGAGAAACAATTTTGAGAAATTCAGTTGGATAGATTTGATCTTAAGATTTCAAGATTCACATCAAGCTTTGGATTTTCAAGTGAGAGTGGAATAAGATTGCAATTATATTCTTTTCAGATTGTACTATGATCAAGTGTAATCCTTTCTAAACCTTTTGTATTTTTGTTATTGTGTTTCCAAGGAGTATTGTGTGTTGTTGAGGTGTTCAAGATCAATACTCTTGGTGTGGTTTGCCAAAGGTAGTGTGTTTCTTGAAGGGTTCAAGGTCACTACTTTGGTGTTGCGTTTTGTAATCTAGTTTCATTGCTTAGTGGATTAGCAGTGGTTTCTGGGAACTGGATGTAGCTCTTGGCTTAAGAGTGAACTAGTATAAACTGTCTGTGTGATTCTCTCTTTCTCTAAACTCCTTTAAATTTTGTTCTTAAGCTGCTTAAGTTGCAACTGATATAAACAACCGATTGTTTCGAAGAAACAACCGATTGTTTTTTTTGTGTTTTGCTGTATAACTGTTTGTGTTTTTGGCTAATTTGATTCCTGTTTTGGATTTATACACAGAATTTCATTAAACCTTAAAAGCTTTTCAAAAATCTTTTATAAACAATTCACCCCCTTCTTGTTTAAGGCCATTTATTCTAACACAAAAGACATGACCGAATATGATTCAAGGAAGCAAAATAAGAACATGTTTATGAATAGAATGAAATGAAAATGGAATGGAAGAGATGAAAAATAAGGAAGCTTATGAGAGATTGAATTGTGAATGGTGCACGCCACTTGGATGGTGAAATGACTCCAAGATAAGTGAAAGATGCCGCCACTTGAGAGCTCACAACACTTGCAAGAAAAGACTAAGACTAAGACTAAGAGGTCAAGTTTCACTAATCATTCTCACACAAAATGTGTAGAGTAACTTTTCTCTATTTCATTCAACTTGTGTTTACAAAGGGGGAGACCTCCTATTTATAGAGTGAGGAGCCTTGGAAAACAAGAAATGAGGGTAGAAGGGGAAGAAACAAAAAGGTGCAGTTTCTAGGGTGTACTTTAGTCAAAGCCGCACCTTATACATGATTCTAGAAGCCAGGGTTTCCTTCATACCCTAATGAACTTGTCCTAGGCCTATTCTTATATCTTCACCTCCTATTTATGCTATATAAACCTACTCTACGGAAATTACAAAAAGAGAGCCCAAATGATGCTCAGCACCCAGAGTCTGTGTTGTGCTCCTAGTAATCCGTTGAGGTATGGTGGGTGTTGAGGTCATGGGTTGGGTTTCATCAACATGGGTAGGCGCCATCTCTCCTTGGTCCTCATCATGCTCCCCGGGTGGGAGGGAATTTGTCCACGAATTTGGAAGATCTGCAGAGAAGGGAGTCTGATCACTGATATTAAAAGAATGACTAGCTAAGTACGTATCAGGCAGATCCAAGTCATAGGCATTGTCATTAATCTTCTTGATGACCTAAAAAGGACCATCATTGCATGGCATAAGATTGGACTTCCTATGAGTAGGGAATCTATCCTTCCTCAATTGTTGCCAAACCCAATCCCCGGGTTCAAAGATCAATGCCTTGCGCCCTTTGTTGGCATGCTCAGCATACTTACCTACCTTCCTTTCAATTTGTTGCTTGATGTGGTGGTGCAAGTCTTAATAAAAGAAGCTTTTTCAAAACCATCTTTGCACAACACCTCATCAAGTATAGGAATAAGAAGGAGGTCAAGAGGTGTAGGGGATTGAACCCATAAACAACCTCAAAAGGGATGTGGGAGGTAGTAGATTTTACTACTCTATTATAAGCAAACTCAATATGAGGTAGTAAATTTTCCCACACCCTTGGGTTCCCAGAAATAAGGCACCTTAACATTTGATCCAAAGTTCTATTAACCACTTTTGTTTGACCATTAGTTTGGGGATGGCAAGTAGTAGAAAACAAGAGTTTAGTGCTATGTTTTTCCCACAAAGTCTTCCAAAAGTGACTTAAGAACTTTCAACTTTGGGGATGGGATGCTTTGATGAATCAAATCCTTATGAAGCCTGAAGCTGTGTTATGTTCTAGGTTTAGGTTTTGTTATGGTGTTTAGAATCTTTGTAAGATCAGTCTTGATTCTCAAACAAATATTATTTCAATTTGTTTTAAAGATTAAAGTGTTTTTCCATGCAAAGGGAAAAACAGCCGATTAAAGTTTTGAGATAATCGGTTGTTTGTCACTTAGCTGGCAAAGGTGTTGTTTTTTGAATTAGTTGTATAACTGTCAAAACTATTCAACCGGTTAAATCGTGGTTTTAACCGATTAAATGTGTGTTTTCATAACAGTTTTTTGAAAACTTGTTTTAACTGATTTGGTTGTTCAAATCTGCCTTCAACGGTAGCTTCTAAAGGTTTATAAAATGAGTCTTCTTTCAAATGTAAAAAAGATTGATGAAAAAGAAAAGTTTGATACTTTGATTGCAGATTGTTTTGAAAGATTACCAACTGCTCGTGAAAAGGTGTTTTACCAAGTTTTAGCAAGATTGCCCTTGAGCTTTGATGTGATTCAAAGAACTAATCAATAGGGTTTCTGGTGTACTGTGATTCAAGGTGTTTTCTAACCCTGTTTTGGTCTTTGTAATTGTTCATATTACTTTCTGTAAAACTGTTGTAAAATGTTGTAAAGTCAGTGTGATTCTGGCTTGAGGTGTTGTTTGTGTGCAAAGAGGGTGACAATTTTGTGGGATTTAAAGTCACCTCTTTGTGTGGTGTATGTGTAATCTGTGATTGGTTGCATAGTGAAATTCTTAGTGGTTTGACTGAGGACTCGATGTAGCTCTTGGATAGAGTGAACCAGTATAAACCTTGTGTGTAATTCTCTCTATCTCTTCACTCTATAACTGTTTGATATTTTCCACTACCATAAACAACCGGTTGAATCATTATTTTAACCGACTAAAATTCTGCTATTTGCTTCTGTTTGGTATTTTGATTAACTTTCTGAATTACTTTTCTGAGTTGATTGTTAAAGTTTCATTCTAAGCAAAGTATTTGTGAAAAGCTTTCGGAAACAATTCACCCCCCCTCTTGTTCTAGCCATCAATCATAACAATTGGCATCAAGAGCAAGGTTCTTGAAAGTTACTCAAGTTTTGTTTTCTGGTTTTTTGAAAATCTTGTGATGGTTGATAAAAGTTTTTTTGGGGAAGTTGCCTCTCTAAACAAATCACCTCTGTTTTGTGGTCAAAACTATGCTATTTGGTGCATAAGAATGAAGTTCTTTATTCAATCCTTAGATAAGAATATTTGGAATGTTATTTCAAATTATACCTATGTGCATATGCATGATTTTAATGAATCCTCTAAAGAACATCTTGATTGTATGGCACAACATATTATTGTGTTTGCTCTAGACTCTAATGAATTGCTCAAGATTTCATAATGCACTTCGGCTAAGGGAATGTGGGACACACTTGAGGAATGGCACAAGAATTCAAGGAGTGACTTGATGGATAAAGAAGAGTCATCTGCGGGCTCAATCTCTTCTAAAAACAAATTAGAAGTCTGCTTAATGACCAAGGGAGAATCAGAATCTAGTCAAGTAAGTGCAGCCTCTTCCAATAAGTGTGAAACTTATTTTCAATTGCTCGATGCTCTCTAAGAAATTCATGAAGAAGCTAAGAGATTAACTTTTTCAAATAACCGATTGAAATGTGAAAACAACAAGTTGAAAATGAAAATCACAGTTTTGGAAAAAGACTTGGATCAATCAAAAACTAATTTAGAAAAGTCTGATCCGGTGTATGAAAAATCCTCTTGCAAATGTGATTGAAATTTTTCCAAAAATTGTGAGTCTCTTCAAGAGAAGGTCTTATATCTTGTGAAAACTATTGATATCATTTCGAAAGGAAAATCAAATTTTGAAAATGTGTTAGCATCCCAAACATGTGTATTTGGAAAATCTGGCTTGGGTTTTAATCCCCAAAGCAAACAAAGTGGGTGCACAAAACCTTTTTCAACTTTCACTAAAAAACAATCGGTTAAAAAATCGAAACAACCGGTTGTTTGTTGTTTCTATTGCATGAAAAAGGGACACTCTGTTAGGTTCTACAGAATCAGAAAGTTTTCTATCCCTAAGGGTATTCTGAAATGGGTTCCTAAGGAGCCTAATGATTCTTGGAAACACATTAACACCTATGGACCCAAATTCACAGGGGGACCAAATCTAGCAACTTGATTTTGTTTCTTTTGTAGGGTTGTTTGGAGTGAAAACAACACCTATGGTATCTAGATAGTGGTTGTTCAAAACATATGACAGGTGATGCATCCAGGTTCATCAACAAATCTCTCAAACAAGATTGACATGTAACCTACGATGACAATAACAAGGGAAAAATCCTTGGCAAAGGTACAATAGGTAACAAAAGTAGTTTTCTTATTCCTAATGTGCTCTATGTTGAAGGTTTGGAGCACAGCTTGCTCAGCATCAGTCAGCTATGTGATAGAGGTTATCAAGTAACCTTTCAGACCAATTCATGTGAGATTCGCTTACCTAACTCAAAGGATGTTCTTCTCATTGGTAAGAGATCTAACAACATTTATCTGCTTGATATATCTAGTCATGCTTCAATAGGTTGTCTTCTATCAAAGCATGAGGAATCATGGCTTTGGCATAGAAGGTTTGCTCATATTCATATGAATCATTTAAATAAGCTTGTATCAAATGAACTTGTCTATGCCTTACCCAAACTCAAATTCAAAAAAGAACATGTGTGTGAAGCACGTCAAAGGGGGAAACAAACTAGAAAATCTTTCTCTTTGAAAAACTGTGTTTCAACTTCAAAACCCCTTGAACTTTTGCACATGGATCTTTTTGGTCCTTCTAGGACTATGAGTCTTGGAGGAAATTTATATGGTCTTGTTGTTGTAGATAACTTTTCCAGGTACACTTGGACACTTTTTCTACACACAAAGAAGGAAACATATTCAGAATTTAAGAAGCTTGCAAGGAAACTTCAGAATACATGTTGCAACAACATAGGAGCAATAAGAAGTGATCATGGAGGGGAGTTTCAAAATGAAAAGTTCATCAGATTCTGCAACAAGTTAGGGATTTTTCATAACTTCTCTGCACCAAGAACACCCCAACATAATGGTGTGGTGGAGAGAAAGAACAGGTCTCTAGAAGAGCTTGCAAGGACATCCTAAATGACTCTGCTCTACCAAAATGCTTCTGGGCTGATGCTGTGAGCACTGCCTGCTACGTGATGAATCGAGTGTTGATTCGGCCTATTCTGAAGAAAACTCCTTATGAGTTGCTGAGTGGAAGAAAGCCAAACAAGAGCCACCTAAAAGTCTTCGGCTGTAAGTTCTTAACAATGGCAAGGAAAGCTTAGGTAAGTTTGATGCTAAATCCGATAAAGGTATCTTTCTTGGTTACTCTCTCAATGGCCATGCTTATAGAGTCTTTAATAAAAAGCTTATGATTCTTGAGGAGTCTATCCATGTTGTTTTTTATGAGACTAACAAGTGTGAAGAAGCTGCAGCTAAGATCAATACAGATGAGGATGATCAAAACATCTTTTTAAAGAATCTTGACAGCAACAAAGAAATTCAACCGATTGAACCCTCGAATCAACCGATTGAAAATCTGCAGTAGGAGGATTTGCCAAAAGATTAGAAGATTCCAAAGGATTTGTCTCTTGACAACATCATAGGTCAAGTCTGTAGGGTTCAATAATGTCAAAGTTTAAGAGGGAGGGTGAATTGAGCTTTTAAAAACTTTCGCACAGATTCAGTTTTAACACAAGATAGAGAAAATGAATAGATTTATTTTTTATTTGAACAAATTTATTTTTCTTGTTTACATCAACAAATCAGTAATACAATGTTGTGAATTTCTAATGTTAGGCAAGTTTATCAGCAAGCAAAGTTCACATTAATTTCCACTGAATAAAATCTAAGAGCAGATTCAGTAAAATACAATTCGAGAAAACAATGACAACTTTTGAATGAAACTTGTCTATTGATTGAGTTAACTTTCACAAAAACAATGTACTCCAAGTATGTTCAATCACCCTTACAGTTTTTCACTGAAGTTTCAGACTGATTTTCCAGAATTCAAGAATAGTTTAAACAAACCCAGAAATAACAGATTTATTCTAAATTGAACAGATTTAATTTTTGACAGATTAACAAATGAATCAGTAAAAGAGTGTAGAGATGAAGAGAGATTGAACACCACAAGATTATACTGGTTCACTCAAATGAACTACATCCAGTCTCACCTAATTCAAGGTAAAATCCACTAAAAACACGGATCAAAACACTTACAAAACCACTGTTCTTGAACCCTACAAGAACATGGAACACCTTGTTGAAAAACTCTATTTCAGTACACACAACTCTTCAAGAAACATTATCAAGAAGAGTATTACAATCACTCTTTACAAAGAAATGAATTATGAAAGTAATCCACCTGGAAAGAGAAAGCAGAAATCTGACTAAACCAGTAGAACAAATTGTCCAACACAGTGACCGTACCTCCAACCAAGCTTTGAACCAGAAACAAGAACAAGCACACTTTCTAATTTGAAAAATCTTTCAAGAACACATGCAATTCTCTGAAAATCTCTGTTGTAAACTAGTTTTCTCAACCACCTCTTTTTAAGTCAGAACTGTCTCCTTTTTTTATAAGAGACATTTTGTAACAGACTTTCAAAAAATAGTTAAAGCTGTTATAAAAAGAACAAATTGAAAATAAAATTAACAAATTTATTTTCAAAGGCAAAGAGAGTTTTTGAAAAGATGCAGCTTAGTCATAAGAGACTTAGCCAACCTTCTTGGTGCAACGATGAAGAAGTAAAAACCTCTTAAGAACCAAGCACCAGATACAAAAAGAATCTATTTATTTAAGGAAGAACAGATTCATTTTCAAAAAGACAGCTAGAGATTTTTTAACAGATGAAACTCAGTTGTTTTGAGCATGAAAACTGAGTCAAGATACTTGATGCACAAAACAAGGTTACCAAACACTTTTAAAAGAGCAAGGCATTAGTAAAAAAAAGAATCTATTCATTTAGGAAAGAACAGATTCATATTTTGTGAAGTAAAACATATTTTTACGAAACATGTGAAAAAACATTTTAGAAAACATCGTGTTTGATCTTATCACATGGTTAATGGTTAAGAGGTGGGTCATGCTGCAAAAAGATCACTTTACACAACCTCTAATCTATACCTAAGACAACCTCAAAAAAAAATACAGATTCCAAAGCAAAATACATATTTGGCTTCATCAAACACATTGTCTTGAAGGGACAGCATCCATCTTCAACAAAGTCCACAAAGGAGTTTCCACCATAAGGAATATGGCATATTTCTGTAATCACACTGCATTCGTTTCAAAGGTTGAACCTCAATTAGTGTGTGAAGCTCTAGGATGAATTCTGGACAGCAGCAATGCAGGAAGAGCTTAATCAGTTTGTAAGAAATGAAGTCTGGACTCTTGTTCCAAAAACAAATCAAATGAATGTGATAGGTACCAAGTGGGTGTTCAGAAACAAATCGAATGACTCAGGCATCATTACATGAAACAAAGCGAGACTAGTTGCCAAAGGATACAATCAAGCTGAAGGAATCGATTATGATGAAACATTCACACCAGTGGCAAGATGGATGTGAAAAGTGCATTTCTCAATGAAATCGTGAATGGGGAGATCTATGTCTCACAGCCTCCTGGCTTTGAAGATCACAAGCATCCAGAGTATGTATACAAGCTTAAGAAAGCATTGTATGGCCTCAAACAAGCTCCACGTCAATGGTATGAAAGGCTAAGTCTTTTACTTTTATCTCATGAGTATGAAAGAGGTAAGGTAGATAAGACTTTGTTCATTAAGAAAGCTGGAACTGATATTATCTTAGTACAAATTTACGTAGATGATATTGTGTTTGGCTCTTCTAATGTAAAACTTTGTGAGGACTTTGTCAAAGCAATGCAGGGGGAGTTTGAAATGTCAATGATGGGAGAACTTTCATTATTCCTCGGTCTACAAGTTAAACAATCCAAATAAGGAATCTTTGTATGCCAATCAAAGCATTGCAAAGACATCCTTAAGAAGTTCGAGATGGAAGCATGTAAAGCAGCAACAACTCCTATGTCAACAAACTACTACTTAGGAGCTAATGAAGTTGGACCAGAGGTTAATCAAACCATGTACAGGGTTTTAATAGGTTTTCTTCTTTATCTAATACCAAGAATACCAAACATTATGTTCGTTGTGTGTCTTTGTGCTAGATTTCAGTCTTGCCCCAAGGAATCACATCTCAAAGATGCAAAAAGGATCCTGAAATATCTAAAAGGCACAATATCCATGGGCTTATGGTATCCCTCTCTTTCTCCTATACATTTGGTAGGTTATTCTGACTCGGATTTTGCAAGTTGCAAATTAGATAGGAAGAGTACAAGTGGAACATGCCACTTACTTGGATCAATCCTCATTTCATGGCATAGTAAGAAGCAAGCGTGTGTAGCTTTATCCACTGCTGAAGCTGAATATATAGCTGTTGTGCGCAGATTCTGTGGATCAAACAACAACTTGAAGATTTTAGATTAAAGATTAACAAAGTTCCAGTTCTATGTGACCACACAAGTGTTGAACCAAGTGGTGTTCAATGTATTGAAGAATCCAAATCCTTTGAAGGATGTTGAAGCCTCTGCTTTGCTTGATGTTGTTGTGCTGGTTTAAGCTTTGTTATGGGGTAGTTTATATGTTGTAATCCACCCTTGTATTAAATCTCAAGCAATTAGCATCTCAATCTTTATCAAAGTAAAATGTTTTTCAAACTAAGTTGAAACAACCGATTGTTTATACTTAGGTGTTTTGAGAAAGTTTGAAAACTGTTTTTGAATG
>Ga0123342_1009139_pt1 | contig 12040 bp, 5 predicted proteins | sample Turbeawhitnodule_FD_89960 | JGI IMG/M metagenome (GOLD analysis project Ga0123342, IMG submission 89960) | Root nodule microbial communities of legume samples collected from Mexico - Turtle bean Mexico white nodule | ecosystem: Host-associated > Plants > Roots > Nodule | place: Mexico: Nepantla... | reverse complement strand
TTTCATTCTGGTTCTGTCAACAAAAACGGCATTCAGAGTGGTGTGTGAAGACTGAAAATTTTCACACGACACAAAGGAATTACAAGGATTGCGTCCTAAACAAGTGCTACGAATGAAACTAGTAATATTGCCATTTTCAATAGTAACGATAAGTACACATTTTTTTTCAATAACAAAAACGTGAACTTTGTACTATATTAGAAAAGGTCCTCAATTTTTTATATTGATACACTCACATGCAAGTTTATATGATGATTGGTATAAGTATTAATATTAGACCCTTCAATATATCAAGAACGTCACCCATATAAAACAAAGTTTCATTAACTTTTAATAGTGACAAACCGTAATTTTGAACTATTATTATATTTTTTTGGTACGAAATAGAGAGTATTACAATAGTTTAATGTTTTATATTTTCCGCTTGTAGGGATGAAGAGATTGGAAGTAGTTTGAGTAGGCCAACATTAAGTTTCTCCCTGACAACACGACAGTCGATCTCAATGTGTTTTGTGCGCTCATGGAAGACTTGGTTATTAGCAATCTGGATGGCAACTTGATTATCACAGTAGATAAGAGATGGTTGTAGGTGTTGAATGTGTAAATCTTGTAGCAAGTATGTTATCCATCGAATCTCACAAGTGGTTGCAGCAAGAGCATGATATTTTGCCTCAGAGGAGCTCCTAGATATGGTTTGTTGTTTCTTGGACTTCCAAGAGATGATTGACTCCCCCAAATACACAGAAAAACCAGTTATGGAATTGTGAGTTTCAGGACATGTAGCCCATTCAGAATCACTATATGCTTTTATTTGAATAAGAGATTGATTGTGTAAGATACATGTGTCAGGAGTTCTTTTGAGATAGCGAAGGATGTGCATTGCTGCTTGGTGATGTTCACTAGTTGGGTGTGAGACGAACTAGCTGAGATGATTGACAGAGAAGGAAATATCAGGTCGTGTGTTGGTCAGATAAATAAGGCGTCCAATCAGTCGTCTATATGCAGTGAATTCTGCATAACCAAGTGGGGTGCCTTTTGTTGTTGACAACTTGACAGTGTGCAACATTGGTGTAGGAGCGGGGGCACATCCCAACATACTAGAATCTAAATTTTTTTTGCACTGACTTAAGTGGATACCAGTGGAATTGCAAGCAACTTCAATGCCCTAAAAATAAGTTAAATCACCAAGGTTTCTAATGTGAAAAAAATTGTGTAACAAACAAGTGATACCAGATATCTCCATAGGATTATTCCCAGCGAGAATAATGTCATCCACATAGACCAAGAGTGTCGTTGTGTGTTTGCCATCATCTTTCAAAAATAAAGAGTGGGCAGTAGTGGAAATTTTATAATTGTGTGAAAGTAAGAAATTTGAGAGTTTGGCATACCATTGTCTACCTGCTTGTTTGAGACCATAAAGGGACTTCTTTAGGCGACAAACAAGATTGGGAGAAGAAGTGTGAAAGCCTGGAGGCAATTGCATGTAAACTTCTTCATCGAAGTCTCCATGTAGGAAAGCATGTTCACATCAAGTTGCTTGAGTGTCCAATTATGGGTTGCGGCTAGAGCAAGAAGTAGATGTAGGGTAGTCAACTTTGCTACAAGAGCAAAAGTGTCTAGAAAGTCCAGTCCTTCAATTTGGTTGTATCCTTTTGCTACCAATCAGAATTTATAACGTTTAATGGAACCATCTGCATGATGCTTGATTTTATAAACCCGTTTACACCCAATTGTTGATTTTCCAGCTAGAAGTGTAGTCAGGGATCATGTCCCATTATCTTGAAGCGCTTGCAGTTCCTCCTTCATAACACGGATCCAAGGTGGATGTAGGACAACATCCTCATAGTTGCGAGGTTGCTTAGTAGAAGAAATTAACAGTATTGTATTTTTGAAAAACTTTGATAAAGAATTGTAATTTAAAAAGGAATGGATTGAATGTTTGGTACTTACAACATTGTTGTTGAAGTTTGACACATCAAAATCTTGAAGATAAATGGGGAGTCTTCCGCTGCAGGTAGATCTTCTAGGAGGTGCAACTGTAGTTTCATTTTGCTCTCTTTGCTCACTTTGCTCACTTTGCTCAACATTAGTGTCAGTCTAAAAAACATCATGAGTAACATTATCAACAATATTTTCAGTTTGCATATGAATATCATCATGAGTCTGGGCATAGTGTTGAGGAATAGGTAAAGAAAGACTGTTTGAGTCATTATTTTGTATATGATTTGAATGGTAAGGAAAACAAATTTCATAAAAAATAACATTTTTTGATAAATCTATCCTATGGTTTTTAAGGTTTAGAAACAAAAAACATTTTTTGTTTGGTATGAAACCAAGGAAAACGCCTAGAACAACACGACTACCCAGTTGACTACCCAGTTTTTTTTCTGTGAGCAAGAATAGTTGAATAATAGCATAGACACCCAAAAACACGAAGGGAAGAAATATCACAAAGATTTTTATGCAATTTTTCATAAGGCATAACATTATTAAGCAGCGGAGTAGGCATACAATTAATAAGGAAGATAGCATGTTGTGCAGCAAAGCAAAAAAAAAAAAAACAGGAAGATTAGATTGAAAAAGCAAGGCATGTGTGACATTTAAGAGGTGTTGATGTTTTCTTTCAACAATACCATTTTGCTCAGGTGTTTCAATACAAGTGGTTTGATGTATAATACCTTTTGATGCAAAAAATTCATACATAGAAAATTCAATACAATATTCGTACGAATGGTTTTAACCTTAGTAGAAAAATGGTTTTCAGCATAAACAATAAAATTAACAACACTAGCCCTGACTTCAGATTTGTTATGCATGGGAAAAACCCAAGTGTATCTAGTGAAATCATCAACTATGGTAAGAAAGAACTTATAACCAAGCATGGAAACAACATAACAGGGACCTCGTATATCAATATGCAGGAATTCAAAAGCTTGAACAGTTTTAGTATTATTAGGAAAGAAAGAAAGTTTCTTTTGTTTGGCTTGGTGACATGTATCACAAACATAGTTTTTGTCAATGTGAATATTAGGATAGTAGGTTTGCAGAATTTTTAACCTTTCTTCTAAGGGGTTACCCATTCTGAGGTGTCAAATGTTCCTCTGTTTTGCAGTGTAGCTCATAATTTTGTTGTCAGTTAGTCCAAGTACAAGATCAACTGTACCAATCTTGTCTTTGGTTCTGGAATTCTGTATCAGACACTCAGTGGAAGAAAAAATAAGTTCACATTTAAGGGATGCAGTCAATTGAAAAATTGATATTAAATTGAAAGAGAAATCCGGTACATACAAAACATTTTCAAGAATAAATTTTTTGTTAAAGAAAACTGTGCCAGAGCAGGAAGCAATAACAAAATTTCCATTAGGAAGCTTAATGGCAATGGGTTTGATATGTTTATATGATGTAAAGTTTGACAAAGAAAATCAAACGTGATCAGTAGCACCAGAATCCAGAATCCAAGTATATTTATTAAAATTTGAATTTTTGAGCTTTTGGATATTACCTGTGACGATCGAATTCTGATCTTGATGATCAGCAGAGATAGAACCAACTTGGTTGACTTGAACTTGATTGTGGGAATTGTTGACATTTTTCAGAAGGTCCGAAAGAATTTGGTATTGATGCTGAGTGATGTGGAAATCTCTTTCGTTATTCTACTTGTTTTGATCTTGATTGCCAAAATTTTCCTCTTGAATGGTAGGGGAGATGTTGTTGGATTGAGAAGACTTACCATACTGAGATATATACCCGGGAGGGTACCCATGTTTCTTGTAGCACACATCAATAGTATGACCAATTTTGTTACAGTAAGTACAGACCTTTTTATTACTACCAAAATTTGAGCCTCTGTTATCTTGGTTAGGAAAGCCATTTTTCTTAAAACAAACACTCTCCCTGTGACCCAACTTTCCACAAAAAGAACAGGTACTGGTACTGGTGTGGTTAACAGAGGTAACAAGAGCAATAGGGGTAACATTTTTTACATTAGCTACAAGAACACTATTATTGAACTGACGCTCTTGTTGGACAACAAGAGAAAAGATTTTGGTAATAGCAAGGATGGGTTCCATGAGGAGAATATATGTTTTTATATTATTGTATTGGTCATTAAGGTCACATAAAAATTGCATTGTCTGATCCTCTCTTTTTCTTTGGACAGTAACAAAAGGCACATTACAAGAACATACAAGAGCAGGCCTAAAATTATCTAATTCATCCCAAATAATCCTGAGTTTAGTAAAGTAATTGGTAACAAAAAGGTCACCTTGATTGAGTGAAGAAGCTTCCATTTGATACTCTGACATTTATGAACAGAGACCGAGTGTACAAGCCAAGACGCCACCTTGTTGTTGCATCTTGTCCAGGATGAGAAAGAAGAATTGGTTTCTGAAGGTCGGGGAGCATCACCATTGACGAATTTGACTTTACTCTTTGTGCTTAATGTCGTGAGAACCAAGCGACTCCAAGAGTGGTAATTTGTGGAATCAAGAACGGGAGACACAAGGGGTGTAGTAGGATTTTCACTGGGATGCAGATACAAGAAACAATGAACAAAATTCTCACCTTGAACAAAATTCTTGTGTTGACTAGGGTTAGGGTTTTTCACTCCGGTCATTTTTCTCGTCGGCCATTTGTGTGTGAAAACACGAACGGTAAAGAACCAAACCATCATTAGAAAGAACAAAACAAAAGCAAAACACACAAAATAAAAAAAAATATACAAGACATAAAAAGAGAAAAGGGAAGAAGAAAGAATTTTGGGAGGACGAAATCAAAGTGCGTGCAGCAGAGCTCTTCTCAATGAAGAACTCTGATACCATATCAGAGAAAAACCAAACAAGTATTTTGATGTAATTGTGACATTTACAGAGGATAAAGAGAAAGAGGGCTTCAATATATGAAGGACAGGGAAGAGGGACGAAGCACTATGTGAAAGAAAAGAAGAAAGAAAATGTATCATTAATCTAAAAAATATTACGAAAAACAGTTTATATAAACCCTAAAAGAGTTTATATACATGTGGTGTGAATAGAAAATAGGATACACTGCATATAACATATAATAGAAAAGGAAAAGCCCAAAAGAAAAACTTCTAATATTTTAACAACATTAAAAATTACTTTATTATAATTTTTACAATTCATTGGATTTGGTATCACATATCACTAATTTTATCTACTAGCCTCCATAAATTTATAAATACAATAATAATTGAATTTCATATAATTGACTTTCATAATATTGAAGAAGATTTTCTATCAAATAAATCATGATGTATGAATAATACAAAATTTTGTGGCCAATGGGATATTTTACCATTCAATAGTAGTGGAGCTTCCCCGTTGAATATATTAAGGATAAAGGTTACATCCCATATAACTAACGTTTGTCTCACTAAAATAAAATACTTATTTCTAAATTATATACATTAAAAAATACACATTTATGATAAATTTCAAATTACAATTCAAACACAAACTGCTTGTTTGCATTTTTAATAAAAATATGATATTATAAAATAAAGGACATTTTACCTTTTTTCTAGTGCTTAATATAAAAAGGTAAATAGACCTTTTAACACGAAAATGTTTTCATATCTGTTTTAAGGAGAAATCGATTCTTTTTATAAAGTATTTTTCAAAAATAATTTTAAAAGGATAAGGAAGAAAGAGGGTTTGTTGTAACTTTTTTTTTTTTTTTGTAGAGTAAGGCTCATCTGCATATATAAACTAATTAAAATGTGTGATCCATTATTTTCGGTAATATTAGTCAATATATTTTAAAATGACAATTGGAGAATAAGTAAAAGGAGACTTTATCAACTCATAACAAAGTTAACACTATAAAAATTATTTGTTAGTACTTTTAGATAGATTTAATTATATTTTCAACACTTCTTTTCTGTCCTTCCCTTTCTTATGTTTCAGTTCAAGTATGTAATCTTCTTCTTCATGGCTTCTCGATTATCACTGTTACAAGAAAAATATTAAATAAAAATAATTTTATAGACAAAAAATAATTAGTTGTTATATTGAATAAATTATATACTATTTTAGACACTAAAAAAATTATTGATTTCTAAATTAGTTTCTATTATTGATAAATAGTTTCTAAATTGGTATCTAATTACCTATCAAGGTTTTTGCTACCAAATTTATAATCTAAATAATTTATTGTTAAAATCTTGGTAGCTAATTAGATACCAATTTAAAAACTATTTATTAATAATAAAAAGTAATTTAGAAACTAATACTTTTTTTAGTCTCTAAAATAGTATGTAATTTAATCAATATAGTAACTAATTATTTTTTGTCTTAAAAAATGATTTTCTAGTAATTTGGAGAAGTTGTGTGTATTTGCAAGGTGCTTTGATGATAAAGTTAGAATTAGTCTTAATTAAGTGATTATTTCTTTAAAAAATACTCTACTTACCTATTAATTAAGTATTTTACTGTAAATTATTATACTTTAGCAGTCTTATTAAGTTTTTACTATTTATATTTATATTTATTGAATTTATTATGTTATGGGTTGGATTTCAACATGATTTAGATAGTGTTAATAGCATGCATGATTTTATGCTCTTTTATTTATTGTCAAAGTTTTGTTAAAATAAAATAATTAGTAGGATGAGAGACCTTTTTAATTTCACGATCTCTCGACCTTACAATCGATTTTGTTAACTAGACATTTCAGCTAGTATTTTTTTAAGATAAAATAGTCACGTATAATGAGAAGAAATTCGACACAAAATTCTCTTCTTTAAATTAAAATACTTCTTATAATATTTACTTGCTGTTGAATAGATTTTGAAAGAAACATTTTCTTCTGCGGAGTCTCCATAAAAAAGAAAGACTAAAATAATGTAAGTTTTTTTCTCGGCAAAGAAAAATAATAATATAAGAATGTTATTATAAATAATAACACAAACAGAAAAAATATAATAATTTGTTTTAAATTAAAATTTAATTATTTGTAAATTTAAAATATTTTATAGAGAAATTTAAAAAATAAATATTTTTTTTTTAAATTATGTAAACGTATTTCTCAAAAAAAGTCCTTGTAATTATTTATTTTTTTCCTTTAGTTTTAGGTTCCTATATATACTTGATGGGTGGATGGACTGGTGTGTTTGTCTTTCTAGTTATCTTGAAGGTAACTAACTCAAATGATGTTTTTAGATTGAAGAAGAAATTTAAAGTGATTTAAAAGAGAAATGTGGTTCTTTGAATTTGGGTATGTTATAGTAGATTTGTAAGAAAAAATTATGAAGTTTGTGAGTAAGAGGATGATTGTGTAAAAATTTTAATTTTTTTAAAAGATGTTAAATATAAATTTACAAATTTATCCTTATTTTTTTAAATATTTGAATAAAAATAATAATTAATTTATATCATTATTTTTTATAATTAATAATAATAATATTATTATATAATAAATAATTATTTTATTTTTATTATTTTTAATTATTATAATTATTTATTTTTGTTAATAATATTATTAAATATTTGATACAAATAAAATTAAAGATAATTTTAACTTTTTAAATATGTAAATTTTTAATAATTATAAAATATATATTTAGTCCTATTTTTTTTACAAATCTTTGTATACTTGCAATAGAAAGATGAATCAACTCCTTTTACCTTGATTTTTGAATTTTAATAATATTTTATTTCTTGGTTTTTTTATGCCTTCTTGCAAAAATTCTATCCCTAAAAACAAACAAGCTGAAAAGGACTAGCTGTTCACGTTGAAGTGGAAAATTCTCGATCTCTCCAAACACACCTGATGAATTTATTAAATTATTATTCATACTATAGAAAGAGACATTACAATTAGTTTTTGACTCCTCATCACAACTTTTTGACTTTTCCCTCTGCTTTTTTGTTTTGTTCCTATCATAAATGTAATTTGCTTTTCAATTTTTAGAAATGAACAAATTAAAATTTTATTTTTGAAATGAACAAATTATAAGCGAGAAGTACGACTTAATTTTGAAAAAAATTGTATTATAGATAATTTTTAAAATTTCAAAAGAATCGAATACTCCAAGTACGATTTTATGTAACTTTTTTTAATTAAACTTTTTTAAAAATATCATATTTAAGAAATATAATTTTAATTAGTATAAAAGATTAAATTGAGAAATCGTATTTCAAATAGGTTCTCTTGGCTGGTTGAGCGTAGCATTCACACACGGCGAACGTGAGAGAATCTGGCACCACAAGATACGTCTCCATCACTATTCCCACCTCTTTGCACTACAAGATACGTCTGCATCACTATTCCCACCTCTTTGCACTGCTTTTACAATTATATTTATGCTTTGTTTGAAAAGAAATAGGGGGGAGATTTATGAAAAAGAAATGAAGTGAATTTCTCAGATTGTTTGAAGTGAGGAATAATAAAATGAATTTATAATGATAATTTATTCAAAATTTAAATTGAGGAATGATAAAATGAATTTATAATGATAATTTATTAAAATTTGTGAATGATGTGATAATTGTGAGGAAATTTAGAAATTATTTTAAAGATATAGAATATAAGTTTACAAATTTATTTTTAATGTTTGAATTAATTAAATTTTTCTAATATATAATGTTCATAATTATTGTATTTTTTTATAAAAAAAATAAAAAAATATAATAGAAAATATTTGTAAGTTAAATTGAAATAAATTTATTAAATATATTAAAAATTATAAAAATATATTTATTATTATATATATTTATTATTTTATATAACTATATATAATTGATATTATATTTTTATTTTATTATTTTTATTATTTATAATTATTTGTTGTTATTAATAGTATAATTAAATATTTTTAAAATTGTTAAATAAATTTATGTAATATTTAAATTTGTTTTTTTAATCAGCAATAAAAAATCAATAAATGGGAGTCACTTCAGGAGTACATAAATAACATTACCGTTCTCTTAGCTAGAACGCTTACCAGAATGTAAAAAACCATTAACGGATCATCCTCATACAGTCAAAAGAATTCAGAACCCAATTTGAGTAATGAAAGGGATCACAACTAGACTTTGCGTAAATCCAATACCAAACCTTTATTTGCGCCAAAGCAAACACTTCTACCGCATCTGTCACTCTCTTATTAAAGATGACAGAGTTCCCATGCTTCCAAATTTTGCTCACTACACCAAGCCAAATTGTATCCCAAACAACGTCCTCCGAAGTAGAAGTCTGACATCTCTTGAATTGAAAAAAGTTTGTCTTAGGATCCTTGTGAAATACAAACGGTACTCCAAGCCATGTAAAGCAAAGACTTCAGCCAAGCAAAGTCACAAACGAAAAACAAATGACTGGAAGACTCTTCCTCCTTCCCACACAAACAACATAAAGAATTTTCAACCACCACCACGTGCCTTACCAAACTACCCCTGGTAGCAATCTTATTCCCCATTACCCTCCAAGCAGTGAACAAAGGCAGAGTTAACTATAAAAGATTGACATCCCCAGCCTTCCAAACCCAATTATCTGCCTCTCCTAGGACCAACTTCACCCTTGCAGAGACTGAACCAACTGTTCCACCAAATACTTCTCCCAAACAAAAAAGGGTCTACGCCAGTCAAAATGCCACACCCAAACACCATTAGTCCAATATTTAATTTTGTATATTGTATATTATAATTAAATGCATAGATAAAAATATTTGGATAAAATATAATACTTCTACGTGAAATCAATACAAATCCCCTCTTTTCCCATCCATTCTCCTGCGAACAAGAGAAACACCATCTTTTTCTTCCTCCTTATACCTAGAATTTATACTAGAAACATACACAAAATTAGACTCTTCTACCCTTTTTTGCAACATTAGACTCTTCTACCCCTTTTATACTTCAGCTCGCGAAAAACTACAGTGTCTCGTTTTGCAGCTTGTAAAGGATAAAACACAGTACACACATAATGCACTTCTCCTTCTCCACCCCATTTTCCACTATATAGTACTCTACCGACATGGGAAGAGATTCTTGTTATCAGAAACTGGGGTTCAAGGAAATTATACTTATTATAAAGTTTACAATTTTAATTAATTTAACTTTTTATATTAATTAAAATCGTATTTTTTAAATACCATTTTTTTAAAATCTGACTAATTTTTTTTACACAGAATCGTATGTAAAGAGTACCATTTCTTTTTAAAATTTGAAAATGTCAAAGCCTAATACGATAAAATTAACTCGGATTTCACGAGTGATTTGTACAATTAAAATAAAATAAAATTAATTTGATCATTTCAGAAAATTGAAAAGAAAAACTACACTACTATTTGTAAGAAAAACCCTTTTTTTCTTCCACAGTTACTACTTCAAAGTCACGCGTGGATTTATAGAAAGTATCTTTGTTAAAACACATAAATAATAATAATAATAATAATAATAATAATAATAAGTATTTGGTTAAAGTAAAGATATTTAGATAATTATTTAAATTATCAAATTATTATATATTATTTTTGTATTCTCTCTTAATTTAAGTACTTTTATTATTTATTATTTAATTCAAACAGAAGCTAAGGAAAGATGGAAGGAAAATGATTGACGTTGATTTTTTTTATTCATCTGAAGGTATTTGTTGCCAATTGATAAGAATGAAACTTGAGTCCTTAATCAAATCAAATTTTCCACGTATGATAAGATTTGACATCAAAGTTATTTTAACTTATCACTTTTATTACTACTAGCGGAACTGTGTATCCGTATTTTTTATTTTTTTAATATTTTTTTTATTTTTTAAAAATAATTTTTCTTAATAACATTAAAATGAGAAGTTAAAGAGTAGTGGAGAGAGAAAGTGGGAATTAGGTGGAGAGAGTGGAAAGTAGGATATGTAGGTTATGTGTAGTGGAGAATCATAAAATCTGTTTCTTAAATCAATTTTAATAAAAAAAAATAAATCAGTTTAAGTCAGAAAAGTAACGTACCAAATCTTCACTCTCCTGCTAAAGTGGTTCACAAAATATTAATTTTTTTATTTAATAGAGAAGAAGATCTTTAAAATAGAAAAGTAACTAATCAATCTTCCCACCCTCCCACACTCTCTCCATTCTCCAGTTAAATAATAACAAATAAAATAAATTTTAAAATTAAAAAATTATTTTACTAATTTTTGAAATTATAAAATGTCCAAATAACCAAAATAAATTAATACAATAAATTATTAAGTAAGGATAAAATGGAAAAAAATTTAAAAACAGTTAAGAGGGAAATAAGAAATGACACAATGACCATAATACAATAATAAAATTAAATATTAATATAAGAATAAAATAGGAAAAAAAATTAAGAGTATTTAAGAGGGAAATTCCATATATATATATATAGATATAGATTATTGTTATTATGGATGATGAGTCATCACAGTATTAATCTAATTAAAAAATAAATAGAGGACACAATTCCAAAAAAAATAAATAATAGAATATAAGAAAAAGAATTGCACTTAAACTTAAAGCTCAGTTCCTAGGCAAGAACTCCATATCACAATTATAAAGCTCATCATTGTACTGTCAAAAATATCTTCAATAATCAAAATTTCATTACTGTATATCATTACAAAATTCAAACCTTTGAGAGCAAGTTGTCCATGTCACATCTACAACTTCATCTCAAGCTTCACCATTCACTTCATCAGCAAGTTGTCTGTTCCTTCATCTTTATCTGACATACAGTAATTAACCTATCTGCATTAACAACTACCTTTTCCACGTGCTACTTTATACAAACACATTTTCGTTCAATGCGCGTGAATTGTTATTTTTCCAATTCTCTCCTTTTTCAATAAGAATTTTACAGGTGTTTTAATATTTTTTTTAAAAGTAACTTTGTTTTCATTGAAACATCAAATTCCATTTGTCCACCTCTCTAGTCCTATAAATATATATATATATATATATATATATATATATATATATATATATATATATATATATATATATATATTTTTCTCTCTCTATACATAACGCTATCTCTTTTTTATATTTTTTATATACAAACTCCCCTCT
>Ga0123342_1009138_pt1 | contig 12042 bp, 7 predicted proteins | sample Turbeawhitnodule_FD_89960 | JGI IMG/M metagenome (GOLD analysis project Ga0123342, IMG submission 89960) | Root nodule microbial communities of legume samples collected from Mexico - Turtle bean Mexico white nodule | ecosystem: Host-associated > Plants > Roots > Nodule | place: Mexico: Nepantla... | reverse complement strand
CCAAAGCGTAAATGTCATAACCACGATTCATTATTCACTATTGCATTCAAGCACTTGAAATCACCCATATGAATATCTACTGGAAACATGCGGTTTTTTGATAAAAAGGTTTTAAGAATCAAACTACCTTTTTTATCAAAAATTAAGAATTTATTTTCAACTATGTGCATCACTCTCAGCCAGTTGTCCTATACTCAACAACTTACTTTTCATATTAGGTACATAGAAAACATCATAGTTGTACCTGTTATCACCATTCTTCAATGTGATAAGAATTCACCCTTTTCCAGTCACCGGAACGAACCTGCCATCATCGAATTTCACTTTTGTGCGAAATGAGTCATCCAAATCTGCAAACAACTCCTTTTGACCACACATATGATTTGTGCAACCTGTATCCAAATACCAAGTCTGATTGTTTGGTGTTTCATTTGATGTGGCCGCCATTAGTATTGCATGATCCTTTTCATCTTGTACGTGATTACTATCTTCTTGAGCACAATTGGCAGCATGATTATCATCTTTTGATCTACACTCATTTGCATAATAGCCACGTTTATGGCAATTATAACACTCAACATTTGATTTATTATAAATGCCTCTTCATCCTTCGCGACCACTTTCCCCGCGCCAAGAGTTATTTGAACTTGGATTGTGATTGTTACCAGTGTTGTTTTGCTCAGCGCCTCCATGATTCTGGCCACCACGTCCTTTGCTGGAATAACTACCACCATGTACCCGTCCTTTGCCTCGTGAACTACCGTGTTTATGATAGGAGCTACCAATTGAGGCTTGTGCTTGTAAAGCCTGTTCAATTGGTTTTTCAATCTTATTGTCATTCATCCGCTGCTCATGCACTCGTAAGGAACCAGACAATAACCTTACTGTCATTTTTGAAATGCCATTGGCCTCTTCAATTGCGGCAACAACATGTTCAAATCTGGGAGTTAAAGATTTCAAAATCTTCTCCACCTTTGCCTCATCTGAATGTGTTTCACCATTGGTCTTCATCTGATTTGTTAAGGCAAGAACTTTATTTATATAGGCATCAATAGTCTCGGTGGTTTCCATCTGCATCAATTCATATTGGCGTCTTAGGGTTTGAAGACACACCCTCTTGATCTTGTCATCACCTTTATAATTGGTTGACAAAATTGTCCAAGCCTCACTGGCAGTTGTTGCTCCTTCTATCTGCTCAAACGTCTCGTCATTCATCCCTTGATGGATGAGATACAAAACCTTATTGTCCTTCTTCTTTTGGTCACGATGCGCTACTCGTTGCGCCTCAGTTGCATTAACAACTAATGCAGACACTCCACTCTCAACAAAATCCCATAATTCATGATAATCAAACAAAACTCTCATCTACACACACCACCGATTGTAATTTTTTTCCATCAAGGATAAGGACTGATAATTGGGTAGAATTCATGATAACAGACTGGCTCTGATACCAGTTGTATGAACTAATTGAAGGAAATAAGAGAAGACAAAAGGTTGTAGAAACGGATTGAAGGTAATTGCACAAGATTGCAAAACTATTGTGCTGATCTTATTCATTTTGATTTACTTCAATAATATATATAATAAAATTACAATTACTGGAAGTTATGAAATAGGAATACTAACATGCATGCTTGTAAACTGACCATTAATGCAATAATAAGGGTAAGATAATTTATGAGTAATAAAATCAGAATTAATAATAATAAAATCTGAATTAATAACCAACACAAACACTAGAAGAAAAACAATTATAAGATTTTTAGAATAAGAAAACATTTACTCAAAATTAAAATATGATCTAATAAAAATTATTCAAAAGTACTTAACTACTATATGATAGGATTTGATATCGAAAGAGATACAAAAAAGAATTAAGATTTAAAAAAAAAAAAAACGGAGGAAAGTGAAAGAGAAAGGATGTATGAAATGAGAAGAGAAAAACTTGTGGAAGAAGGAGGAGAAAAAAAAAGAAAAGAAAAGAAAAAAGAAATGAAAAGAGGATAAGTGGATCTAATCCAAGGGTTTTACACTTTAATAATCAGAGCAATGCACGTAAAAAAAAGGATTTACATTTTATTTCCAACTTTGATTTGGATGTGAATATTAATAAATCAACATAAATATTTTGGTTTAAGCATTCTACATTCCTCCTCGAAAATTTAAGGCCCGTTTTAGGAAAAAATAATATAAGAATTGAAATAAATAAATGATTTTTTTTTTATAAATTAAAATTAGTTTATGCATAAATTAATTTGTAAAAACCTTATTATATATATTAATTAATATTTTCAAAATTTATATATAAATAAATTTTAATTTTTAATAAATTCTTATATTTGTTTCATTTTATATTACTCTGGTCCAAGTGCATCACGAAATGCCATTTTTTTTATATATATTTAGATATTTTAACATTATATTTGTCTTAAAATAATTGATGTTTTAGATTTTAAAGTTTAATTAATATTTTTATTCTTCTAAAATACGCCTTTATTTAATATTTACAATTAATATTTATAACTAGTAATGCGTTATCCTAATTTCTCATGACATTATCCAGATTTGGTGGAATGTGACTTTGATTCTTAGGAAATTTTCGCCTCATCCAGATTTGGTGGAATGTGCCTTTGATTCTTAGGGAATTTTCGCAACTTGTCTTAACTGCTATTTATTATAGTTATTCTATAAATATGTTTTCGACCGCGATCACTTAGACTAAGTGATGTGACTCATTCGATATCTCACAGGTAAACTATTGAAAATGAGTTTCTCTCATTCAAACCATTATCTCCTCCAAGCTATTTGCCACGCCCATCTATCTATATCCCACAACCCCGCTTCTCTCACCTTGATAGAATGTTTTAGGGCGTTTGCATATAGTTTAGGGAATGTCACCTTATTTTTGGCCCATTTCCCACAACCTAAGCACAATTATCTTCAAACCAGTTCTGGTTTTCATGTGTTCCTATATTCTGAATGCCCCTCCACCATTTTCATCCTTTACACCTAATAGTAGCTCCCACATGCCCCATACAACCATATTTTGAGTGAATGACATCTTTTCATATACCACTAGCTTTTGAATCCAACCTCCACTTCCACTTAGCTAATAGTGTTAGATTAAACAATTTTATGTTCTTAACCCTCCAACCCTCCCATATCATAATTCTTGCAAATGTCATCCCACTTCACCCAAAAGATCTTTCTAGTTTCATGACCAATACCCAAAGAAAGTTCATTTGGGTTTCCTAATTTCTTTCTCCAAATAAGAGAGTATTCTAAAGAAACAAAATCCTTGTAAGTCAGAAAAGTTTACACTACAAGAAAAATCATTAAATAAAAACTAATTTTATAAATAAAAAATTAATTAGTTACTATATTAATTAAATTAAATATTAATTTATAGACTAAAAATATTATATATAAAGTAGTTTCTATTCAACCATATTTAACACTATTATAAAGACTCACTTAATCTCCTCATGTGTGTGACCAAAAAATCTTCACTGTTGCAACTTTTCTTAGAAGAATTCCATTGTGTTCTTACACATGTTGGTTCAAAGTGAAGGATATATCATACTATTTTTATTTATAAAATAGTATATAATTTAATTAATATAATAATTAATTATTTTTTATCTTTTATTTAATGATTTTTTTAGTAATATTATAATATGTGTGGAACACTTTATTTATGTGGTTTTTTGACATTTGCTTTCCCTGAACTCTTTGTTCACATTCATTCCATCACAATGTAATAAGAAATAATGGTAAAAACATAGCTGGGTCAAAGCCAGAAGTTTGGCTTAATCACGAAGAGAAAAACTTGACCTACTAAAGAAAATTAAAATCTCACATATTTATAACATGCACAAAATTTTATTTACAATTAATATTTTTATGAATAAAATGTATAATTATATGTAGTGTAAAAGTGAGTTGAGAAACAAATTAAATGTATAATTATATATAATGTGGATGCTTACATTGTAGAGTTTGAATAGGGATGAGAGATTTAGCAAGAAAGTGGCTGGTTTTCTGTTTCCAGTGTGCCAATGGTAGTTTTCTTTCTTCAACATCACAATTTTTATACTGTTTAGATTACAACTGTGATTGCTCTATAATTATAAAAATCTAACATACCCTAAACAATACATATTTAATATATGTTTTATGAACTCACTCTTTATTAGTATATCATATATATAGTACTCTGCTATAACCTCTAATAAAAAATTGTGATCAGTGTGAATTTTTTCATTTCATATTATAAATGTACAGAAAGTCAAAGTAATATAATATTTGTAAAAAAGAGTACTGTAGATTCCATTACTCAATATTAATGGTCGTTGAAGTAGATGTAAAAAATATGGTAAAATAATAGGGGTGTGTATAAATATGTATATTTAAGTACTGAACTCATTAAAATAATATTTGAAATAATTTATATGTATATATTAAAAAAAATTTATTAAATAACAACTATTTTTTGTTTGTTAATGTATATCAATTGAAACAACATCTGATAAGGTAAAATACAAAGTAGGATCTTAATAGTTATATGAGTAAAACTGTTTTTATGTGTATTATGGAATTTGGATTTCTTTTTCTTTTTTGTATTGAGTTTTGCTCTTAACTCTATGAAAGTTAAGATTTATGTATATAGTGTTTTTATGGGATATACTCTAACATTTTTTAGTGTATGGAGTGTTGAGAAATTGAAATGTTTGGATATCCTAAAATATTCCAATTAATTTATTTATTTTTGATAAAAAAATAGAATTTTTTTAAAAAAAAGTAATTAATCATTATATTAACTAAATTATTAAATATCAATTTAAAAATTATTTATTAATAATATTTTTTTAATATTTTTTAGTTTCTAAAATAATATAATTTAATTAATATAATAATTATTTATTTTTTATCTTTAAAATTAGTTTTTATTTAATATATATATATATATATATATATATATATATCATACATACTAGGGTTCTTTAATAGGGTATGAGACTGAACCTGTATATACATATATGTTCCCGTTTTCATATTCACTTCTGCTTTAGTTTATTAAAATATTTTTAATTTAGTTAGTACTTGATTTTAAAATTTGTAATTATAATTATTTATTTATTTTTTACATTAAATTCTTATTAATATTATATTAATATAAATTTCATAGCTATTGAATATTGAAAATGAACATATATTTTTTCTTTAAAGATGAACATTCAAACTTATAAAGTCGGTTATTATTGTAATAAGGACAATAAGATGATTATGACATAATTTGATGAAAAAGAGAGGTAGTGAAGATGCGTATATTCCCTTTAATATGAATAAATTGGTGGAAATTTATTAATTTCGGTGGGTTTACTTCTCTATATAACGATTTCCTTGCTTGATTTTTATGAATTTTAATAAATTTAAACTGATAATTTTTTTTTGAAAGATAATATTAGAAAAAAAGTATTATTAGGATTTATTTTGTGCATGCATAGCTAAAAACATTGATTTTCACTTAGAATTATTTTATAGATTATGATAAAGAATATACATTAATTCTCTCGAATGGGAACATGCAAGAGGTGACAGAAAATGATCTGATAAAAAGAAATATAGTTTTAAAAAATAATAATTTATGTTTGATGATGATGATGTGGGAAAACAGTTTAATTCTGCTATAATTCAAAAATCCAATTTGTTTTACACGCAGGTTGACTTTTTCGTGATATTTTTTTAGCCACTAAAAAAAATAAAAAGGTTTAATAGGGATACACGAAAATAAAATAAACAAGGAAATAAACCATCCTTTTTTTATATTTTACACTTATCTTAAAGTCATGTTTTTCTGTAACCATTTTTCTATTATATACATCATTTTTTTTTTGCTATGATATTCTAAAATTAGTCAATCTATTTTTTTTTATAATTTATAATATAATATTTATCTTCTAAACTTGAAGTTGTATGGTTTACTTTTTCTTATATATTTATGTTGCTATCATAAACTTATTTTGAATATTAGTTTAATATTTTAAAAATTGAATCAGTATTTCACTATATAAAAAATTAATTTTAGTTAAACATTTCAAATTATATTATATATAATATATTTTTACCTTTTGAATATAGATTAGGTCAAGGATCCATATCATAACCCAAGTATTGCACCATTAACATAGTATCCCAATTAAATTAATGTCTAAATCAGTTTTCAAAATTATATCCATTTAGAGACCTTAAACATCAAATTTTGAAAATATTTGTAAGTACAAAACTTGTCTTCTTTTTTTTCTACGTTTCTCATGAAGTTTCTGAGGACGGCACCTAAACTTTTCACGTGTATTCTGAAAATGTTGAAACCAAGTTTGCACGATAATCACAATTATGATTTAGTTTCAATAATTTTGCCTCTGAAAGAACCCTAGCAAGTCAGATGCCGCAAACAATGAACATATGTATGACCTTCGATAGGACATACTAGAATGAACATATGTATGACCTTCGACTTGATATAGTAGATGTGTTCGAATTGTACTGGTACATGTAAATGTTTGGTTTTTGATTTTTGTAAAGTTTTTTTGTAATTTCTTTATGTACTTTAACTGAGTTTTGAACTCAATAGATTGTATGAGGTTGATTGTTTAATGCTTTCTTGAATTAGTTTGGTTGTTACTTATTTAAGTTGAAAGATATCCTTTAGTAGAAGGTTAGTAAGGTACTAGCTTTTTATGTATAAGGGTTGAACGGTTTTGAAGTGGTTTCCATTTATTAATTTTTTATTGTTGATAAAAATAAAATATATGAGATTCAACTAAATTTTTTGGTCCAATTTTTATGTGTTTTTTTCTTAATTCTATAATTAAGAAGAGACAGAAACATAGTTGACAGAAGATAGTTAAAACAATATTTTTTGTTGAAAAACAAAGTTGACAAAACAGTATGAAAATGTCAGTATGCAGAAAATGTTTATTATTTTTAAAAATTCAAATAAAATAATTGCATATACTAACTTAAGATTGTTTTGAGATTCCCAGACAAAATAAGTCTTTAGGAAAACTGGAGGTAAAGACAGTCTGACTTTTTTTAAAGAAAAAAGAGATTGAAACCTATTATTTGTAACATGTGTTCTGAGGTCTAATTCATATTGTTTTACTTCACTTTTAAGTTTATTTTATATTAAAAATTTAAACCTATGATAATATTTTTAATATCAATTAATAAATAATTTTTTTTATTTGATGTATGAAAAATTTTATTATTTTATTTTAATAGTTGTTTAAAACTAAAATAAATACTTATAATACAAAAATAGTTAAATATATTTTTTGTCAATATATTTAAATTTAAAAGGTGAAATCATTTTGTCCAAACGTTTGAACCTAAGTATTTTGTAAACCAATTTCACATTATAATACAAAACGAAAAATATATTTAATTTTAAAAATAATTACCTATAAATGTTATAAGAAATCATTAATTTATTAATAAATTTGAGTTCGTCGGTAATTTTTAAATTATCTAACAGAATTTACCGACAGATGTAAAAAATAAAAAATGTTATAATATTTGTCTCTATCGGTTGATAAAATTAGTCAATAATTAAGTATGAATTAATATTCATTTATAATATTCGTCGCTAGCTAAACGTAAATACTATCCTTAAACGAATTTTATAATACTAATATAATTATAATAATAGTAATATTAATTAAATTATTAATAATAATAATAATCAAAATAATTATGATAATAGTAAGAATAGAAATAATATTAAAAATAAATATGATCAGTATTTTAATAACCATATTAATATTTTTCTTAATATTATAATAATAATTTTTTATAAAAGTTATAATAAATTTATTTTTTATTAATATATTTAAATAAAAATATGAAATTCATAATAATATTAATAGTAATAATAATTGTAATTATTGTAATATTAATAATAAAATGAATATTAATAATGTTAGTAATAATAATATTATTATTAATAATTATTATAATATAATAAGAATAATAATAATAATTATTATAATATAATAAGAATAATAATAATTATTATAATATAATAAGAATAATAATAATAATTATTATAATATAATAAGAATAATAATAATTATTATTATAATATAATAATAATAATAATAATCACTAAATTGTTCTTTAATACAGATTTTTCATGTATAAAGATATTTCATATTTCATTTGAATTAAAAAAAATATATATATAAATATGTAATGTTTTAATTTTAGGATATGATTATTTTTTAGAACTGTTTTTTTATTTAATAAAAGGTGTTTTATAAAACTGATTTTTGAAAACTGTTTTCGAAAACTAATACTTTCTGTTTTCATCTATAAGAAAAACAAAATACATTTTATTATCAAATGTCAATAAATTTCAGTTATTGGTACTCCATTTAATGATTTGTTCAGCTAAAATGCTCCAATTTAAATTAATATAGTACATTATCATTTACACTCTTTTTTATGAGATTATTAATAAGAGTATTTTAGAAATAATATTAGAAGATTAGTAAAATACAAGGAAGGGTATTAGAAAAAATATCTCTTTTTTTTGTATTTTTAAAAATAAAAAACTAAAATATTTCAATGTTGGTTTGTTATTCTACCTTCAATTTCTATTATTCATGTTATCTTTTTAACTTTTATTTCTCCTCCCCTGCTTCTACACACTAAAAATCAGTTTTTGAACCACAATCGGGCACATTATTATTAATATTTTATCCAAGCATATTAAAAAGGAATAATTATTTTAGAAAAATAAAGAAAATAATAACCTTTTGAACAAATTAAAATTTGAAATATTTTTTTTGATAAAATATATTTATATAGAGAAATATTCAATTTCCAATTTAATTTTTGTAACAGCGTAATATAAAAAGGGTTGAGAAGCTCCCCACCGCGATTGTTTTCCTTTTTCTTTCTCTCTTAATCTCTCTTTTCTCTTTTCATTTTTCACTTCATACCTCATCTATTTTAAAATATGATCATACCACGTTGTAGCTGAGGAGTTAAGGAACATTTCTATCTGATCAGATTTTCAAATAGAGTAAGTTCATTTTTGCTCTAAAGATCCTTTATTCTCTTTTTTTTTCTTAGGATTTAGTCACCAATCTTAGTTAGGTTAGTTGAGAAGAGTAATCCTCTCAACTTATTCGACTATATACTGAATTTTTTGTTATCTTTGGATAACTTTTCTTAGGCCCTTAAATCTTGAAGCTTATCTAAATTGGAGGATAAAATTCTAGAGGTTGCTTGGAAAACAAATAATTAAGGTACGAGAAGTTAACTTTAATTTTTAATAGCACCCTAGGTTAGAAGATCTGGATGTGGAGGGGACGTGGTCCCAATATTCACATTCTCTTCCAGGGATGTTGTGTGTTTATATATTATTTAAACTTGTAGAAATATTAGATTTTGCTGGTTTAGTATTTAACTGTTTTTTTATGTGTTAAATAGACTTTTGAATGTTGTGGATCGCGTTTTGAATGATACTGTATGATGAAAATGGTATGAAATTGAATCGTACATTTGGGATAATGTATGAACTGATATTTGTTTGTGTATTACGTATTGATGCCTATGTGGTAACCGAGATCTCCGAGCTTCACTGATGATCTAAGTCACATAGACTAAGATATCAGGTGGTGAGAAGCTGATATGGGAGTTCATGCACCCCGTGACATATGAGATGCACAACTTCAGTTGTATTGAAGTTACCCTGATCATGTCTCTGGTAGGACTTACTTAATATGGGTCTTCCGGAAGACGTTATTTGTTATTATGTTGTTGAATATCTTGGATGTGTAGATCCATGTGAGATTTGTGTGATTTTTTTATGTTGGGATTTGAAGAAGATTGAATAATTGAGAAATTAATCATGTAATTTGGCTTTCTCTTTGTGTATATTATGAAATTTTATTTTCACTAGCATATCCTTGTTTTTCTTACTGTGTTGTGAACTGCGATCACAGTACTATGTACACGAGCAAATGATCATATAGGTGTTGGAGGTTCCAAAGAGCTTTAGGATGTTCTTTTGAACCATATATTGTAAATATTTGTATTTATATAAGTCCTAATTATGTATTAGAATGTTTTGAAAACCTATTTGTTGTTTTCCTCCTCCACTACAGAGGTGCTTCTCCTCCTCCTCCACCACGGAGCTACTTCAGTTGCTCTGCTACGGACCTGCTTATAAATGTAATGTCTTGTTCATTACGTTCCCGCTTTCTCTTCCACAAAACATACTTTTGGTTTCTTTCCTCCACCACAGAGGTGCTTCTCCTCCTCCACCAGGAAGCTGCTTCTTCTGCTCCGCCACAAAATATATCTGTTGTTCCGCCACAAACTGTTTCTGCTGCTCCGCCATGGACCTACTTATAATTGAAAAATTTTAAATGTTTTTTTCTTTGTCTTGTTCGTTACTTTCCCGCTTTCTCTTCCACAAAATCTACTTTTTTTTCACCTCCTCAACCACAAAGCTGCTTCTCCTCCTTTGCCACGAGGTTGCTTTTGCTGCTCCGCGCAAACTACATTTGCTATTACGCAATAGACTGCTTTTGCTGCTCTATTGATTGCTTTTGATCCTCTACAACGACCTGCTTTTTCTCCTCTGCAACAACCTGCTTCTGCTCCTCCGTCGCGGAATACTTCTACTCCACCGGCGCAGAATGCTTATGCTGCTCCGACGCAGACTTGCTTCTGTTTTTGCCACGGACCTGGTTTTGCTGCTCCGTCACGAATCTGCTTATAATTGTAAGTCTTTTTATGTTTTTTCTTTGTCTTGTTCGTTACTTTTCCGCTTTCCCTTCCACAAACCCTTTTCTTTTTGTTTTCAACCTCGACCACAGAGGTGTTTCTCCTCCTCGCCCTAGAGTTACTTTTGTTGCTCCGTCACGGACTACTTTTGCTGCCCTGCTAGGATCTGCTTATATTTGTAAGTCTTCTAATATTTTTTCCGTTTCTTTCCCGTTTTCTCTTCCAAAAACTTATTTATGGTTTTCCTCCTCCATCACAGAACTGCTTCTGCTGCTCCGTCGTGGACTGCTTCTGCTGCTCTATTGTGGACTACTTTTGGTGCTCCGTCGCATACTGCTTTTGCTTATCTGTCACAAACTTCCTATGTTGCTCCGCTGTGTATTGCTTATGTTGCTCTGCCACGTACTGCTCAAGTTGCTTCGCCGCATACTACTTCTACTGCTCCGCCACATACTGCTTCTGATATTCCGCCACGAACCTGCTTCTGTGTGTTTGCCACGGACTTTATGCTCCTCCGCCGCAGAATGCTTCTGCTGCTTCGACGTGGACTTGCTTCTGTTTTTGCCACGGACCTGGTTTTGCTGCACCGTCACGAATCTGTTTATAATTGTAAGTCTTTTTATGTTTTTTCTTTGTCTTGTTCGTCACTTTTTCGCTTTCTCTTCCATAAACCCTTTTCTTTTTGTTTTCAACCTCGACCACAGAGGTGCTTCTCCTCCTCGCCCCATAGCTACTTCTGTTGCTCCGCCAGGACCTGCTTATAATTGTAAGTCTTCTAATGTTGTTTCTATTTCATTCGTTTCTTTCCCGTTTTCTCTTCCAAAAACTTATTTATAGTATTCCTCCTCCATCACAGAACTACTTCCGCTGCTCCGTCGTGGACTGCTTCTGTTGCTCTATTGTGGACTACTTCTGGTACTTCGTCGCATACTGCTTTTGCTTCTCTGTCACAAACTTCCTATGTTGCTCCGCTGCATACTGCTTATGTTGCTCTGCCACGTACTGCTTAAGTTGCTTCGCCGCATATTGCTTCTGCTGCTCCGCCGCATACTGCTTTTGATATTCCGCCACGAACCTGCTTTTGTGTGTTTGCCACGGACTTTCTGCTCCTCCGCTGCAGAATGCTTCTGCTGCTTCGACGCGGACTTGCTTCTGTTTTTGCCACGGACCTGGTTTTGCTGCTCCGTCACGAATCTGTTTATAATTGTAAGTCTTTTTATGTTTTTTCTTTGTCTTGTT
>Ga0123342_1009137_pt1 | contig 12042 bp, 4 predicted proteins | sample Turbeawhitnodule_FD_89960 | JGI IMG/M metagenome (GOLD analysis project Ga0123342, IMG submission 89960) | Root nodule microbial communities of legume samples collected from Mexico - Turtle bean Mexico white nodule | ecosystem: Host-associated > Plants > Roots > Nodule | place: Mexico: Nepantla... | reverse complement strand
CTTGATTTAACACATAGATTTGTTTGTTATTTTGTTCTAATATTATTTTTATTTATATTAACTTAGGTGTTGATATATATATATATATATATATATATATATATATATAATTTATATTAGACATTAATATGAAATTTGATATTTGACTTACACTAACATTAACATTGTAGACTCCATTAATTATAACACATTAAATGTAACATAAAAGAGAAAAGAAAAGAAGAAACGAACATGAGGACTAGATCAAACTTTTGCAAAGAAAACTCCTTAGAAAAATCTAAGCAAAATGATATATAGGACATTTATTCATATTATGGAAAAAAAATTAAATAATGCTAGATAACATATTGCTATACAAAAAATATTCAAGTATATTACTCATTCATAAAGATGCAATCTTATTATTACATTGGTCGTGCTCTCTAAAAATATGAGAAACTTGAGACATAATATTTTAAAAAAGAAAAACATGTATTCCATCTATTATGGATAGAACATGGAACAAAATGCTTGGAAGAAAAAGCAAAACAGACCAAGGTAGAATCACTCTAGGAATAATGTATCTTAAGGAGAGAAGAAAAGCCACCAACAAACCCCTCATACTCCCTTTAAAGAGTTCAGCACAAGCAGCAAGTCAGAAGAACCTATAGCAACATCATTAGTGTTGACTTTAATCCAACCAACAAGAGAAAAACTCCATAAAACTTGGGTAGGCCTGGATGCTTTTCTAGGCCTAGTATTGATACCAAAGAACTTCAAGGTAGAAAAGTTAGATATATCATTATACATAGATTTATTTTAAGAGGTATATATCATTATACATAGATTTATTATAAGAGTTACCTGACATTCTAATGTAGTTCTTTATAGAATGAATGACAAAATGGGTATTAATCTCTTATTGGAACCTGGAATAATTCCTCCTTCTCCAAATCATCCAAATTGAAAATGAGATAACATGAAGTCTAATAAGTTTAACAAGAGGACTTCTGAGAGACTTAATAAAAGATATAAGGTCTACAGAAGAAGAAAAAGTCATCTCAGGGAAAACTTGTTGAAGGCAAATCCAAACATAAACAACATTAAAGCATTAAAAAAAGAGAGATTATAAATAGACTTGTCGTGAAATTCACATAAAGATCACATGGAGCATAAAACCACTCCTCTATGATGAGCCTATAATGAGCCTCAAGATCAGTAAACAACTTATTGTAAAGGAGATTCTATAAAACCAAGGTTTTAGTAGGAGAAATAGAAGATGACCAAATAATATTATCACAATGACATATGTTTCCATAAGGAGAGGAATAAATCGACCAAATTTTTTATTATAAGGTTTAAGATCTTTAACTACATTGTATATTTTTTAATTATTTTTTTAAAATTTAAAAATTTACTAAATTAATTTAATTAAAATGAATAGTCAAACTCTCTTGTGAGAATGAATATAATAAAACAAATGTGAGACTAGATCGATTTGATAATGTGTTTTAAAATTTTAGAAAATATTAACATTACCAAATATTTAATAAGTTTTTCGTTAAAAATTATTAATTGAAAAAATTCTATTCATTTATTTAAAAAAAAGAGTTTTTGAGACTTGTGAAGAATAAAATTATTCCTCTCAAAATTAACCTATTATTCTAACCCGTAATTCTTTTAATCGAGCTAGATACGAGGAGTATTGATACATCATTTTAACTTTACAAAATTTAACTTTAAAAATAGGATACAACTTTTTATATAACATCTTAGTACAAAAGAGAGATAAATGCACAATTTAGTTGTCCTTTGTAAGAATAATGTAAAACTTATTTATACTTGTATGAAAAACGAGCGCCAAAAGCTATAATTCTGTTTGTAAGGTTGCATTGCACAATTGTGTCGGTGGCTGCTTCTATTATGGGATAAACAAACAAGAGCATAAGGAATAAATATATTGTGTAAGATAAAAGCAATATGTTAGTTCTGCTTTGTATTGTATAAGAAATATTAAAATGGTAAAGTTCTTTAGAAGGTCTTCGTAGTCTTCAAAACATGGATATTGGAGGCATTCAATTTAACTTTCTGGGCCAACTATGTTTTTCTTAAAAAATATTATAACAAAGTGTGGTTTCTACACAATATTGTTAAAAATCTTTTCAATAGCTAAGTAAATAATACTTAATGGTTTTTTAATGTTTTCCAACCAATTTGTTACCTATTCTTATTATCAAAATTTAAAATATTTTAAGCATTAGGCATTGGCCTATTAGCTCAGTCTAATAAACAACACTCAGTTAGTGAAATATATATAACTTTAAACTTTTATTAATATAAAAAAAATGATCTGGAGATTAAATTCATGAAGTTATGACAGTTAATTACTTTACATTAGTTCGTGTATTTTTTTAAATGGTAAACTATGTCTTTTGGACTCGATTCAATTTAGGAAATTTGTTACGTCCAACTAAACATATTTTTTAAATATTAAAAATTGTGATTCGTCTTGGATAATTAATTAAACATAATTCTAATTGATAAGTCCTAGGAATAAATGTGAATGTTTATGACATTTAAATTGATTGTGGCAAAAAAAATGTCATGTTAAAAAGACAATAGAAGTAAAGATTTGGGCTAAATAATTTATCAAGGACACGAGATAATAGATTATATAGTTAAAAACTTATTTTCAAATGTTTCCTCAAGAAAAAAGAAGAGGAGTTTTAGCATAGTCTCTAAAGTGATAATAAATTTCAGACATGCTTATATGAAAGCATATTTTTAATAAGATGAAGTCATTATTACAATCAATATTAAACACTAAATAATTAAACACTAAATAGTTTGTCCTAAAAAAAGTTTAAAAGATAGAAACTACTGCAGAAAAAGTTTATAAATTTTTAATATTTCGCATATTTATGTAAAAGTTATAATATCAATTAAACATCACATAAAAATTATTAAATAAAAATTAATTTTAAAAAATAAAAATAACTAATCACTATATTGTTTAAATTAAATATTATTTTAAAAAATAAAAATTATTAATATATAAAGTAATTTCTATTATTAATAAAATTTATAAACTAATTTATAAATTATATTTAATTAAATAATAAAATTTTAACTATCAGTTAATTTAAAAAAAGGACACAAAAATATTTTATATTAAATAGTAATATTGTACCGTCGAATGAGCTGACACAAAACTTATTACCAAAATTGTAATATAAATAAAATTGTCCCAATTTGGAATGATTAAAATAGTTTTTTTTTATAACTGTCTAATGAAAATAATTGAAAAAATATTATTGTTGTATTTTGTTTTTTTTTATTTAACCTCTACGTTAGTGGTAAAATCCTTTCTGGTTGTCTAATTTGTTTTTGGACTTCGTTGTCATTATTTGAGTTGTTGAATTATTAGGTGTCATTACAACAAAATTATGAAATAGAAATCAATTTTAGAAAAAAAATAATTAATTGCTATAGTGACTAAATTAGAGACTATTTTAGGGACTAAATAAATTTTTGGTTTTTAAATTAGTTTTTATTATTGTTAAATGGTTTCTAAATTGGTATGTAATTAACAACCAAAGTTTTTGCTACCAAATTTATAAATTAAATAATTGGTAGTTAAAACCTTGGTAGTTAATTAGATATCAATAAACTATTTAACAATAATAAAAACTAATTTAGAAATCAAAAATTTGTTTAGTTTCTAAAATGGTCTTTAATTCTAATTTAGTTACCATTGTAACTAATTATTTTGATTTTTAAAAATTGGTTTGTATTTGATGATTTCTCTTGTAGTAGTGTGTGGTCCTACTAAGATTTTGAGATTATATTTGTCTTAAATTATTTGTTTTAGTTTCTTTGTTTTCTTTGTCTTAAATGTGTTTTAGTTAATGTTCCTTCTACTTTAACATTCTTGATATATTTCAGTAGATTGTAATCCCTCCTTTCAACCTATGTGTAGATAAACCATTTCAAACATTTTTCTCATTTCAAGCCTTGTGTGACTTGTATTGTTGATTAAAAAAAAATAACTTGTGTGACTACTACATTTGAAACAAATTTATTTTTTTAAGTTTCAAATAGAATATTAGTATATGTTACACTTTCAGAAACTTATGTAAGTTAGGAATTGTAATTTCATGCAATTTTGTCCAATCTTTATCTTTGCAACTTCAAGGTTGGAAGTTTACTCTATATAAAATAAAATGCATAGGATAGAGGAATAATAATAATAATAATAATAATAATAATAATAATAATAATAATAATAATAATAATAATAATAATAATAAGTCCATTACAAATAACAAGACCCGTAGTTGTTTTTTTTTAAATAACTAGATGATTTACAAAATGATATAAAAAATGAGATATAAACATTTTATTTTGTTATGTACAATTTGTTATATATTATATTATCACGAATTACATCACCAAAAGAATAATGATTTTTTTTTACGAAAAAAAAATATGCAATCTACATTATAGTCCAAAATAAAATATTTAATGAATTACAACATTTAATATGTCTTATTTATCAATAATAAACTGATTAGAAAAGCTTGACAATTAATATTAATAGTCTTAGTTAAAAATAGAATACTATATTAAAGATATTATTTTATGATAAAGTTATACAATCATGTGTTGTTCCCTCTTTCTGAATCCTTTACAGCACAAGCTTGCTATGTTCGATGCCATCTAAATTATTATTGTAGACTTACCTTGCAAATTCAGCATATACCTTTCGTTTGCCCTACAATCTTATGACAATTCTTTATGGCTAGGAAGTGATTTTACATGTAATTTAAAAAATATATTTTTTACTAAAAAAAAATCATGAAATAGAAATAAATTTTAGAGACAAAAAATAATTAATTGATATAGTGAGTGACTAAATTAGAGACATTTTAGAGAATAAAAAAATTGTTGATTTCTAAAATTAGTTTCTATTATTGTTAAATAGTTTCTAATATCGTACGTCAATACAGTTCAACATTGCTCAGAAGTCGAGGTTAAGGACAGTTTATATATTCTTTTCTCCCTCAACTCACCGTGACAGAGCATCGACCTTCAAAACGGATAATACTTCAAATATGGTGATTGACCATATCTCTCGGACTTGAGATCAAAACAGATAACTAATTAGATACCAAACTAATTTAAAAACTAAAAAAAAAAATTTATAAAATATCTTTAATTTAATCACCATAATAACTAATTAATTTGTCTTTAAAATTAATTTTTATTTTATAATTTTCTTATTTCATCTATATAATTTCATGGTGATTACACCAATTTTATGGGATTATATTTGCATAAACAACCTCTTCTCTCTCACTTCTTTTGTTCAAGAATCTTTGTTTGTTTATCCTCACTCTTATTGGTTTCAATCAATTTGTATACTTACGATGATAAAGTTTCTTATTTTATTAAATTTTATTATAAGCAATAACTTAACTTCTGTGACACGCACACCATGGGTATATGTGGAACAAAAACAGAATAAAAACATGTGCAAAGATCTGCCTTATGTTTTAAAAAAGATAGTAGTTACTTCTGCCAACAAACTGCCACAGACGGTTGAAGAAAAGTTGCAGTACAATATACAAATGCATGACATATAAAGGTTAACATAATATATACTCTTTCAACAACTTCTAAGTCTACTTATGATTTTTAAATGTATAATAAGAACCCTCTTTCTACGTTTTTTCAGGAAATACTTTTTTTTATTGGCATAAATGTTAAAACTAAAATGAGTGGCATGGCATGTCTATACATAACTAGTATGTATAATAAAAATAATAATTTAAATTTAGAATATAAAAGGTTATGCAATTGTTATACTTTTGAGTGTAACTTTTTGACTTCATAGTAACTGTTTATCCTAACAATCGTTATTGAACCAATCCAAAAATGTATCAAACTGATAAAAAACTGTTCAACAATATTGATAAATTATATTTTTAACTTAAAACAAAATAAAAGTCAACTTAAATGATTAGTTTTTTTATTATACATAGAAACTTGTTATTATTAATAAATATTAATATATATCATTAAACTTTTAATTAAGTATAATATCTATTTTATTTAAACTTGCATATGTGTATTTTAAATATTGATATATAAAATTTTAGTTCATTTATCGTAAAATTATGATGTTATTTATTTTTTAAGATTATTTTATTAATATTAGTTTGATTCCGATTTTATGCAAATTAAACTAGTAAAGTTTACATCATTATTTTGATAAGTTTAATGAGTTGTTGGATTTTAAAAGCATTGATATTTATTTGGACAAATTCTTGTACTCTCACTACACACCATCACATTTTCGTATAAAAAGTTCGTGGCTTACACATGGTACAAGGAGTCAAACATAACATTTATTAATAATATTATGACCACGGTTACTGTGGGGCATTTGAATGTCTCCCACAGTAGAGAACATGTTTCACAGTCATTAGATTTTTAATATAAAAAAAAGCGTATCCAAATTAAACATTTGTCAAACAATTGAATGAGACCCTATTAGCATTACAAAATATTTTGATAGTTAAGAAGATTCTGTTCTAGTGAAGTCCACAATGGGGCACCAATTTCACATATTCTTTTGAAGTGGCATCTTAGTTCACACTTACAATAATTTTGAAACATGATTCAATCAGAACACATTTATAATATTTGTAAATTGTTCTAGCCAACTCGAGATGGTCGGTATCTGGATGAGCTTCTAGTGGTGGTCTCCCTTTAAGTGATTCAACCTTTGAGAAACGAGAGGGGCTCCTCCTACGATGACACTTCGACGCTCAAGTCAGTAAGAGCATAAGTATAATGAGTATAATATGAAATAGGAGTTGAGAGTACTCCCTGTGTTGTTTATTAGATGATGATTAGATCATATATTAGATGATCATTTCTATAGGGCGTAATATGGTATATATAGATCGAATTGTAACATCTTCAGCTTTAGTCATGATTATACCTTAATTAAGTGATTAAAATTAATTGATTGAGATCTCTTGAATTATACTCCCTCGTAATGTTAGATAGTCGGAAAATGACCCATAAATGACTAAATATCAGGCCAGGATCATGACCTAAGATAAATAAATTATGAATGCATGAGGTCACTAATTTATTTTGAACATTATCGTTGTAGTACAAAAATATAATAAATCATAAACTATTAAAAGACTATTTATTCAATTTTTATGAAATAATAAAATAAATAAATACATATAGTAAAGCCAATTAAATCAATATTAATAAATTGTTGTAATTGAAGAAAACATAAATAATATAATATTGTAGAAATTTAATTAAATGTACAATAATGTATTGAAAACATAATTGTATAATTGAAAACATTAAAAACTGTAGCTTAACATTGTCTAATACACTTTCAAAAAGAAACTTTTTTTTTTAAATTATATCTAACAGAAATATTTAATTTATTTCTACATTTTGTGAATTCTCTTCTTCAAATGATCTTCAACTTCATCCTAAAAAAGGTAAAAACAAAAAATATTAAGTCATGAAGGCAATATTTGTTGTTTACTTCCAACGTTAATATATATGTACTTGAGACTTGAAAGAAACAAATTCACTTCCTTTCATTCAATTTAACTCGTGAAAGAATTTCAATTATGATGTTTGTAACTATCGCAAGGTTAAAAAAGTGCATTGGAATAGGTATAACATAATGCACCATAGATTTAAAGAAAATAAACAAATTAATTATCACTACATTAAACAATAATTATACTTGGGATATAACTTAATAATTTGTATTATTACATGTCCACCCACCCATCACTATTCTCAATTTGTAACCTAAAACCAAACCAAAATCCAAGAAAATATGAAATAGTATTATTTTTCAAAACACATTATACACTTGGATAATGATTTGAGGGAAAATAAAAATGATTTGAGGGCTTACAAATCTTCAAATTCAAAGACTAAAAGGCTTGAAGTTTTAATAGCAATGTCCAAATATATTCAATCATAAAATAAAAAAAATAGTTAAATTTACAGACACGTGGATTAGTAGTAAGTGCATCACTAGTGAAAAAACAACATATTAAGTAAGTTTAACTTTTACTTAGTTGATTTTATTACCATGTGACAAAAAAGTGTAATTTTTTTTTGTAAATAAAAGGTGAGATATATGTCGATTTCAAGTCACCCAATATAGTAATACATTATTTACGTTTATGAATCAACCACATAATCCTTAGAAAAACGTTTACAACACCGTAGAGGACTTGCACCATCTTTATTCTTATCATTTGGTTTCCTTTGTTTTTTTCTTCACCTCATTCCTTTTACTTTTAGAAATTTCACCATTAAGAAAGTTATCAAAATAATTATTTTTATATTATTATCAAATAAAATAAAATAAAAAGTAAAATTTCACAATGAACAAATTTTCATAAAAACACATGATAATTTTAAAAATAATTTTTATCTTATAAATTCTTTCAGTGTACTTTTTTATTTTAATCTTTTTTTTATCAGCAATAAATTAATAGAATAGAATGAAACATTTAAGGGTGTCTCAACCCTTATACATAAACACTCCTACTCCTAGTTAAGCAAACAAAATTATTTTAAACCTCTTTTCTAAAAAAAAAAAAAATAGACTTTATAATTATAAAGACTAAATATTTTAAACTCTTTAAAAATCTTTAAGAAATTTTGAGACTAAATTATTTTAGTTTTAATTGCCGTTTTTGTATTTATTTTAGTAGTTTTGATCATATTTAATTTTCTATTTATGCACTCATTGAGTGAATTTTAATTTTTTATTTGAGATTTAGCATAAATATTAATCATTTGTGTTGAATATTAAATTGTTGGTTTGAACACTTTAAAAAATTATTCTTTTTTACGTGATTAATTAATGAAAATTAATTGTAACTTTAAATTTGAAAGAACTTTTAATTGGAAGTATATTTTTTGTTGTTTGTTACATATTGACACAAGATAAAATGTGTTTGATGGATGTTGAATAATAAATAACTTTTCATCCAATAGTAATTTGAGTGGTTACAATATCAAATATCATTATGTATGTTTATACATAAAGAAAAGTACAGCTATACCTAATTGAAACATGAGAAACACTATGTAAACTATGTATCAAGATGATGAAAAGTATTTAATAGTTGTGAAGATGAAAACCAAGGTAAAAGTACTGCTTACATTTCTTATATCTCAGTTCAATAGATGATCTAAATTAATGAAAATAGCAAACATTAAAAGACTTTTTTAGATTAGTACAAACACACAAAAATGAAATTTATTTGATTATAGGTTAACATGCAAAAGATAAAGTTTATTTTTTAAATAGTATAGATGACACTTTGCAACATGTGAAACAAATTGGCATTGTGTCGAAAGGGATGCAATGCAATTTGGATCACAGACATGGTAAACACAAAACAGTTAAAGACGATCTGAAAGTTCGCATCGTTTTGCATTCCCACACCATTGGTCAAACAACGAATTAGGACCTCATATCATATATAACACAACATTCCACACTCACTTGCTTTCAAACTCCCTATATACCCTTATCTTTCTCCATCACTTCACATCAACAACTTGGCTACATTCATTCATTGGTTGGATCTCTGTTGGTGAATTGTGAGTTCAGATCTGAAACCAAATGGGTCGAATATTACAACAGTATGTGGATATCAAAAGGGACACTGTAGTTGCTAGTTTAATCGATTCCGATTTAAATGAGCTCAAGCTTGCAGCCGGAAAGTTCCTCCACGATGCAACCGTCGTAGGAGGCAAAGCCATTGGTGCTTCTTTCTTTAAATGGCTCTCTTCCTTTGCTGCAATGTAAGTTCAAATTTCTTGTCACCAAGATATGCATGCATCTATTATCATATGTCATAATTTGCTAATCCAAATCCATTTACATTTGACTGATATCAAATATTTGTTTCAGTTATTTACTAATACTGGATAGCACAAACTGGAGGACAAATATACTAACAGCGTTGTTAGTGCCTTACATATTTTTTAGCTTTCCTGACTCGTTGTTCTACTTTTTAAGGTCATGGTCACATTTATAGTTTCTCTATTTCTTTCTTCTGTTATCGCTTTACAAAATACACGTTTTAGTTATATATTGATTGAATCTAATCGTTCAGAGGTGAAGTTGGAGAATGGATTGCATTCGTTACAGTTGTGCTGAGGCTTTTCTTCCCTAGACATTTTCCTGGTATGCTTAACTGTTTGTAACCTAACAACACTTAAGTTCAACTGGAAAATATATTTCTTCATATTTTGTTGGCTAAAATATGATTACATAAATCCCAGTTGAGTCTATTTCTTTTATATTCTGACTTTTATCTCATTCATAATTCCTAGTGTCAAACTGTTTATTAAATACAAAACTAAAAAACACTTAAAAGATACTCCAAGAATATATTTAATAAACTAAAAAATCAAATTATAAAAAAGTTAGAAAGTTATATGTACTTAACTAGTGTTGTAAATTACGTGCAGATTGGCTGGAAATACCTGGCTCAATGATTCTTATTTTGACAGTGGCTCCCGAATTATTTGCTCACAAATTAAGAAATAACTGGGTTGGATTAGCAATTGATCTTTTCATTGGTTGTTACCTACTACAAGAACATATCAGGGCTTCTGGTGGATTCAGAAATTCTTTCACACAAAAACATGGAATATCAAATACTCTTGGAATCCTGCTCCTCATAGTCTATCCTATTTGTGCATTCATTATTCATTAAGTATAAAGCATCATTGTTGACACGAAAGAAAAAGGAAAAAGTATAAGCATAGTAGTTGGTGATGAAGTAATCTGATAGGAAAATAAACTTTTAGATGGTAGTGTTTGATACCAGCCTAGACAAAACAACTCCGTTAGTTTTTACCCCACCAATGTAAAGTTCATATAATTAGCTATTCTAAAAAATAAACTGTTCAACGTAATTTCACTTACCTGTCCTAAACATATTCAGGCAAAAAAAATAGCTAATAATCAATTCGATTAATTGCTTGAATTTTTATGGATGGAAGTCTAATTACCATCTACTTTTCTATAAATATAAATCTCGATCTCTCTCTATAATATATATAATATTATATATATATATATATATATATATATATATATATATAAAGTGCATGTTTAATCTGACTTTGAATTAAGTTAAACTTGAATTTGTGATCTGAATCTGAAATTGTAGATATGAGACTTCAAATACTTATATTATAAAATAATCAATTGGTAGTAGATGAAGATAATTAAATTTAAGAATTTGCATTTGCAAGGAATAAAATCAAAAATAAAAGTTAAATTAAATGTTCAGTTAATACAAGAGAAATCAAACGATTTAGCCAATAGTTGTTGGCTTGACTTTTTTTTCTTTCAACAAAGATGTAAAAAAAAAAAACTTTTAACCACAATTTTTTTTATACCCCCATTGTCAAAACGAAAGCCTGAGGGCTCTTTGAAACTCGTGCTAAGTATTGGAATGATTTATTATTCTGATGAGATCGGAACTTTTCGTTTGGATGTAGTTTTAGTTTTACTTTTCACATTTTGTACCTTACCATACGAAAAACTGAATCCAATTACATACAAACCCACCGCAATTCCTTCTTCCTACACATAATAGAATTCCTTCTTCCTACACATAATAGGGTTATAAAAAGTCTAAATATTTCACATTATATAATATTATATAATATGGAAATTTATTCTACTTGCCCAATTTAATTTCCAAATGTATTCCAAATTTAAGAAATATAGTTTGGATTAGACATTCATAAGGTATTTTAGATTATATAATGAAAAAATTTTTTGGCACCTTCATGCCTTCCTATCACACTTTTATATATATAAAAGAGAAATAACATTTTTACTTTTTTCTTAATGTTTTTCATTAAGCATCCCCCTCTTTCCTTTTTTAGGCGTAGCAATTTTCACCGTTGTATTGTAGTAACTTTTCACCTTCAACATCACTGTCGTGACCCCACCTTCAACTT
>Ga0123342_1009136_pt1 | contig 12043 bp, 4 predicted proteins | sample Turbeawhitnodule_FD_89960 | JGI IMG/M metagenome (GOLD analysis project Ga0123342, IMG submission 89960) | Root nodule microbial communities of legume samples collected from Mexico - Turtle bean Mexico white nodule | ecosystem: Host-associated > Plants > Roots > Nodule | place: Mexico: Nepantla... | reverse complement strand
TCAGGGCTGAAAGGAAGATTCGTTTGTGTTTGAAACTGTTTGATTTTTTTCGTGGGTCAATACTCATCCGTTTCATCTGAAATTTGTCGCGTTTTGTCCCGAATTCAGTGGAGATTCTTACCTAAAATTTCAGGAAAAAAATATTACGAGAGAATTTTTCAGAAATTTTCGCTCAAACCAAGGTTATCCTCTACCAAAACTTGTGAAATTTCGCCCTACTTTCTGCAATTTTTATTTTGTGTCCGTATTGCGCTGAAAAAAATCATACAAGTAGTTTCATATGTTGTTTGCACCCAGGTAAGGAGGCACGTTCATAAACGAATCACAAAAAGAAGATACGGGGAAGAAAAGTCAGGACGTTTTGTTTTCGGAAAACCAGTTTTGTTCACTCTCGGTCTGGGACTTACTACGCCTTACTCCTTGGGTGTTTTGGTCTGAAATTTTTACCAGAAGTTCGTCACTGTGTCTATTGAGTTTTGGCTGAGATTTGAGCCTCAAATTCGTCCCACAAGATTGGCAATTTATCTTTTATTGATCACTCCCTGGGCTGAAAGGAAGGTTCATTCGTGTGTGAAACTGTTTGATTTTTTTCGTGGGTCAATACTCTTCCGTTTCACCTTAATTTAGTCGCATTTTGTCCCGAATTTAGTGGAGATTCTTATGTGAAATTTCAGGAAAAAACTATTTCGGGAGAATTTTTCAGAAATTTTCGCTCAAACCAAGGCTATCCTCTACCAAAACTTCTGAAATTTCGCCCTACATTCTGCAATTTTTATTCTGCATCCGTATTGCACTGAAAAAATTCACACAAGTACTTTCATATGTTGTTTGCGCCCAGGTAAGGAGGGACGTCCATAAAGGAATCACAAAAAGAAGATACGGGGAAGAAAAGTCAAGACGTTTTGTTTTCGGAAAACCAGTTTTGTTCACTCTTGGTTTGGGACTTACTACGCCTTACTCCTTGGTTGTTTTGCTCTGAAATTTTTACCAGACGTTCGTCACTGTGTCTATTAAGTTTTGGCTGAGATTTGTGCCCCAGATTCGTCCCACAAGATTGGCAATAAATCTTTTATTGATCATTGCCAGGGCTGAAAGGATGGTTCGTTCGTGTGTGACACTGTTTGATTTTTTTCGTGGGTCAATACTCATCCGTTTCACCTGAAATTTGTCGCGTTTTGTCCCGAATTCAGTGGAGATTCTTACGTGGAATTTGAGGAACAAACTATTTTGGGAGAATTTTTCAGAAATTTTCGCTCAAACCAAGGCTACCAAAACTTGTGAAATTTCCCCATGCTTTCTGCAATTTTTATTCTACGTCCGTATTGTGCTGAAAAAATTCACACAAGTACTTTCATATGTTGTTTGCGCCCAGGTAAGGAGGCACGTCCATAAAAAAATCACAAAAAGAAGATTCGAGGAAGAAAAGCCAGGACGCTTTGTTTTCGGAAAAGCAGTTTTGTTCACTCTCGGTCTAGGACTTACTACGCCTTACTCCTTGGGTGTTTTGGCTGAAATTTTTACCAGACATTCATCACTGTGTGTATTGAGTTTTGGCTGAGATTTGAGCCCCAAATTCGTCCCACAAGATTGGTAATAAATATTTTATTGATCACTGTCAGGGCTGAAAGGAAGGTTCGTTCGTGTGTGAAACTGTTTGATTTTTTTCGTGGGTCAATACTCATCCGTTTGACCTAAAATTTGTTGCGTTTTGTCCCGAATTCTATGGAGATTCTTATGTGCAATTTCAGGAAAAAACTTTTTCGGGAGAATTTTTCGCTCAAACCAAGTCCTCTACCAAAATTTTTGAAATTTCGCCCTACTTTCTGAAATTTTTATTCTGCGTCCGTATTGTGCTGAAATAATTCACACAAGTACCTTCATATGTTGTTTGCACCCAGGTAAGGAGGCACGTCCATAAACGAATCACAAAAAGAAGATACGGGGAAGAAAACCAGGACATTTTGTTTTTGGAAAACCAGTTTTGTGCACTCTCGGTCTGGGACTTACTACGCCTTACTCCTTGGGTTTTTTGGTCTGAAATTTTTACCAGACATTCGTCACTATGTCTATTGAGTTTTGGCTGAGATTTGAGCCTCAGATTTATCCCACAAGATTGGTAATAGATTTTTTATTGATCACTATCAGGGTTGAAAGAAAGGTTAATTCGTGTGTGAAACTGTTTTATTTTTTTCGTAGGTCAATACTCATCCGTTTGATATAAAATATGTTGCGTTTTGTCCCGAATTCAATGGAGATTCTTTAGTGAAATTTCAGGAAAAAACTATTTCGGAAGAATTTTTCAGAAATTTTTGCTCAAAATCAAGGCTATCGAGTGATTGAAAATGATGCTTATTCAAAACAATATTGACCACAAATTATACTTATTTCTAAATAAGGTTAGCATATTGTGTTTGAAAATTAGAGTCATTCAAAACAATTTTGACTAAGAATTATAGTTATTTCCAAATAAGATTAGAGTTAAAGTAACTCATAAAATACTTTCACTTTTTATATAATAAATGGTACATCACAATATCACGATTTGTTTTTCATTTTTTGAAGTGATACATTATCACCAAAGTTTCAAGAATGTTCTTTATAATATTTAAATACTTAAAAACCCGGTGTAAATTTTTATTTTATATATATATATATATATATATAGTGTTTATAAGAAGAAAAGAGACAATAAAAATAAATAGAAATTTGAAAAAAAAACAAATATATATATTTTTGCACTTTTTATTAAAAAATAAGCAAGTGAGTCAATTTTAGTCAAATGCATTGAAATATTTTAAAAGAAAATTAAAAGTGGTGAAATTTAAATAACTAAAGAAAGAAAGAAAACTTAGACTATAGAATGAGATTTTTGTTGTTTACATGTTACTATAAAGTTGGAAGAAAAAGGAAAAAAATTATAAATATAAAAAAAATCAATATTAATTCTAATTACTTGGACTGTAGCATAAAAAATAAAAAAAAGGGGACAAAATTGAGTGTTGTTTCATATTTTTATGATTGATTTAATGTTCATTCGATTAATATCAAGCAAAATAAAGGCATGAATAAACATTTTTTCTCATTTTTATTTAATTATACACTTTCTATTACTGGATTGTTTTCGAACTTATTTGTAACATCCTTATTTTTATTTAATCAATTTTCTTTGTATTTATTTTGTATTTATATTTAAAATATGAGTGAGAATATCAAAATTTGTAAAAAATACTCTTGAACTTATACTCATGAGTTTTATTCAGGGTAAAACATGAGAAAATGTTATATTTGTCCTTAAAAAGAAATATTAATAAAAAAAATTAGTAAGATTTAAAAAAAAGTATAATGATTTTAATATTTATTTTATTTAAATTTCATTTTCATTTTTAACATAAAATAATTTCAAATAATTATACAATAAAATAAAAGAAATTGTTTTATTATAAAAGTATAATTAAGTGGGCTGGACTGTAGCTCAAGCCAAAGCCCATTAAAAAATAAACTATTTAATTTTATTAATCTTTATACACATGTCTATCTACTAATTAAATAAAAAAAATTAGATAAAATCAAATAGATATTTACTATGCACATATACCAAAACCAAGTTATGCTTTCCCAGTTAACAATTTATCCAATTTTAGGTTAAAAAATATCATTATTACAAATGTTTAAGATAAAAAAAAACTTCCTTTCCTGGTTCATTAAATTGAATCTAATATAAAACCATATATAATTCTGTCTTCTATCGTATTGTTTCACTTCATCTTTTTTCCCTATTCATCAAATTGAATCTAATATAAAACTATATATAATTCTCTTCTCTCTTACTGTTTCACTTCTGCTTTTTATGCAGATAATACAAATAGTTTGTAATAGTTGTAACTACCTAACAAATAGCTTGATATATATTAAAAAAATCATATAAAAAATAAAATTAATTATTTAGATTTCATTTTAAAATAACTATTATTTTATTAAAAATATTTTTTTTTTATTTTTTTTTATAAAAGTTTGACTCTATCCTTCGTCAGATTGACGATCAAAGACTAATATTTTTTTACTATTAAGAGTGAGTAGACTAAAAATATCTTATTTAGATTTTTTTATTTGATTTATTTGAGTAAGTTCAAATATGTTACTTTTTCTTTTGAGTCGATTTTGAGTTTTTCTCTTTATTTAGGTAAACGTGTTTTGCATGTGGTGTCTCTAAGATTCCAGTATTAGTTTATGTTAGTTTATGATCTAAAAATGTGTTCAAATAATTAATTAGAACTTTGTGATGCATGTTAGGTTATCATTGTGTCTTTTGAAAGTTGAAACTCCTTTTTGGTATTCAATCGTCTAATCATAAGGGAAGTTAGACTTAAGTCTCAATAGTACTTAGTTTATAAGATCTAATGTGAAAGTGACTTTGTCACTCTGCTGCAGGAATTAAATGATGGAGTAAAACAAGTGTTGTCTTGAATTGATAATTATTATAAAGTTGATTAATGTTTGGAGTCACTGAGTATGTTATAGTATATTACTTATTCAACACGATGGATTGATAAAATTGTGTTATTATTGATATGTGTGTAGGTTTAATTCGAAATTTGGTGTGTTGATATGAATATGTACTTGATTGGATTGTTTCGATGACATGTGTGCGTATTTAAGTAGTTGTATAAATTTGAATAGGATAAAGTGACTTCAGTAAGGGTGTTAGTCTTTAAATATAAGTACAGGGATCTAGAAAACCCTCTTGAGTCACCTAAACTAGTTTCAGAATTATACAAATTATTCAAACTCACTAGACATGCTCGTTGGGTGAAATTTAGAAATTAGAAAATCCGAGAGCATTGACCATTGGGCATATTTGGTCCCAGTGGTTTGTTCATTGGGTGAGCAATGTTCTTCGTTGGGCGAAATTTAGAGAATTAAAAGCTTGATACCATTGGCTAATGGACAAGCCATACTCGTTAGGTGAATTTGGTTCCAGTAATTTGGTTGTTGGAAAAGCTTGAGACTCGACAAACAAGAATTGCATGTGTAAATTGTGATTCTTTTTAGAATTTTTAATATGTTATTAGAGCTAATTTATGTATGATTGTATGATACATTGATGTGTAGTATGAAGAATGAACCATGTTTATGTGTGATTGAGACATAGTATTTATAGTATTTTCAGGAAAGAAAACACCATATTGAAATTGTTTAAGATATGGATTGAATTAGAGATTCATTTAGAAGGATATGTCCTAACTCTATTAGTATATTAGAATCATATAGATGAAAATTATTAGGTGGTGATAGTCAAAAGAGGTTCATATGCCCAAGTCTGTGATTTGAAAGATAACTAGTTTGGCAGGTCATATGATGTTCATGTAAATGTATGGAGAGATAACATAATGAATGTAGTATGACAAGTGCATATTTCTATGTCAAATTTAACTCATTGTCTTTTTAAAATATAATAAAATGTCTATGTATGTACGTATGTATGTATGCATGTACATATGTACGTATGTATATACATATGTATGTAGATATGTATGTATGTACGTAGGTATGTATGTGAATTTCTAGCATAAGTGGTATTGATTGAATTATTTGTAAACACTTGATTGCTTAATACACTCTAATGTGACGAAATGATAAAGTTTGAGATGTTTATAATTTATTTGAATTGAAAATGAAATTTATGTTGAAATCTTTTAAAAATCTTTAGCTTACCTTGTTTTTTATTGTAATTGTTTAAATTTGGATGATCATGTGTTAGCCAGGAAGATGAAAGATGTTTTAGGTGATAAAGTTTTCTATCTCTTTTCTATTCTATCTCTTTTAGTATTTTGTTTTGACATATGTATATTTTTAAAAATTCTTATAAAGAGATATTATTTTGTAATATTATTTAACGAAAATATAAATTATATATATAATTATCATAAGATTTTTTTAATGATGTAACTAGGAATGTTTCAATATTTAAAACTAAAGTTATTATCTAAAGTAATTATTCAAATATTTTCAAGAAAGAGGCACTTTATATCTTTATCTATTTTAAATAAAAAGTAATATTAATAGTAGTAATTATATATAAAAAAAATACACAAAAACTGTTTTTAATATTTTGAATAAAAAAAATTATTTTTATTAAAATACAATTAAAAAGTAAAATAAATATATTAAATATGTATCTCCTTTATATATTTTATAAAATCTTTAAATATTAAATGTATTATGAAAAAATATTTCAATTAATGTTTCTAATTATAATGAAAAAGTGATTTATACAGTGATGCTTTAATTATATGTTTTAAAAATTAAAATCTAAATTCAATGTCCACATATATATTAATTGTGGCAATGTTATTAATTTAAATTATTAATTATTGTTATTTAATGCATGGAAAATTACAAATGACAGTTGAAACTGTGATTAATATTTCATTAGTATAATATAGAACAGAGTTAAGAAAAATGCAATTTTGTATTACTCTTTCTATAAAATTTAATTCATTTTTCATAAAAAAAAATTCCCTAGAGTTAATATAAGTTCTTATAATTATAGGATCATTATAGTTAATTTCATAAGGGACTACAAAACTATTTAATTCACTACTTTTTTTTCTCATATTAAATTTGATCTCTTATCTTGTAAAAATTACAATTCAGATTATTTTTCTGTTATTTTAAAATCAACTTCATTAATAATTTAAATATATTACAGAGTTTAAAGACTTCACAAAACAACACATCTAAAAAAATATTACAAAAGTAATAGCTTTTAACCTCCACAATAATTAAAAAAAAAATAACACTCTTTCTCTTTTAATTTAAATATTTGTTGGCATGTTAAATTACAATTTTTTTTAATGATAAACTTAATAGTGTGACAGAGGACTAAAATCACTTTAAACAATATAAAGAATGAAATTATACTTTTTAAAAGATAAAAGAATAAATTGAACATAAGTAGAAAAAAATAAAGGATTAAAATTATAATCCACCTAAATAATATTTAACAACTGTTTCAAATAATTTTAAAAAGATTTTCTATCCTTTTATCTTTATTAATACACCCTTTTCAGCTGTAAACAAATTTAAATATTTTTAAAATAAAATATCAATAGTTAATTTTAAAAATAGTGTTTTAAAAAGATTTCGTATCCTTTTATCTTTATATTAATCTTTAACTATAGAATACATTGTAATCTTTAACTATAGAATAAAATTTAATTTATTTAAAATAAATTATCTATTTCATGTCATAATATATTCAAAAGTATTTTTTTTATATATTACAAAATTTATTATTATTTGTCATTACATATATTCAAAAGTTACATAAAATATTTTATTGCCATGCATATACATAAATACTATTTTTAATTTTGGATAAACATATAAATCACAATTTTAATTTATATAAATCACATTGGCAATATCAGCATAAATTCATAACTGGCATTGTTATATTAAAACATATATCTTTCCTAAATGAATAAATGAAAAAAAAAGGAAACACTGTAACAACCAATTTCTAATTAAGCACTCATGTTAATTTTTTTCCTTTAAATTTATTATTATATTACTTTTATTTTCTTACATATATGGTAGGTGGTGTACCAAAGACAACACATAAAGTTGTTGTAATATTTAACAAAAAAATGATTTTTTTTACCATCATACTCCAACCTACATTCCAAAATATATTAATATTTTAATTATTTAAAAATTATTTAATTTTAAAAATTATTTTAATATTTTACATTTTAATTATCACTAACACCCTAATAAATACTAATATCTTAATTATTTATAAATTTTTAATTTTAAAAATTATTTTAATATTTTAATTTTGATTATATTTTTATTAAGAAATTTTATTTTTTAATTATAAATATTAATATTTTATAGTGGGGTAAGGTAAATCAGGATCAAAACATCTAAACCCTAAATCTCACCACTAAAGGTTTTACTATATATCTAAGCTAAGATGAAAAAAATGACATTAATTTACACTAAAAATTGGAGAGCATGCATTAGAAATCATTTTTTTAATAATAATAGTAATAATAAGTAAAAAAAAAAAAATATATATATATATATATATTATTTCTTTCTCTTCACTTTGGATTCAGGTTTCTGCAGTTTGACACTTTTTTCAAACTTTTGAGAACTATTGCTCTATCTTTTTCCTGTCTTTTGTTGACATAAATCTCTGGAATTTGAATGACCCTTTTTGTGTTTGTGATCAAAGTTTTGAACTTTGGTTTGCTTCCATTGAAGTGATTCCTCTCTGAGTGAAGGGTGTGCCAGAATTCGAAGGAAACCAAGAGTTATGTTGCCTTTGTTCTTCTCAGTGGCTTTCTCAGCTATTCCTTTGATCCTCTATATTCCACCCATTAGAAGCTTAAACCTCTTTGTAGAAACCATGGAAGGCATGGAAAGAGAGTCAAGAATCTACACCAGCAGGATCTTCCCTCTTCTTCATCTAGCTTGGACAAGGCTAATCAGTTGCATGCTGTGCAGAACAAGGTAGATGCATTCAACAATGGCTTCAACTGGATCTTACTGTAAAACTTTTCATTTTTGTTTTCAATATCCTTTTGATTTTCCCTCAATTGCTTTTTGATTCATTTTTGCTTTTCATTTTCCATCAAGAAGTTGTTTCAAACTTTTGACCAGTGTTTGATCATTTTGTGTTCATTACAATTATTGTAATATTTTGGTGTATGGAAGACCCTTTGTGTTTTCTTTTTGTTTTTTTGGAGGCATTTTTGCATATGAAATGAAATCACTTTTTATCAATTACTAGTTTCTCTTATCTTATCTACCATGTTTTTGCTACATCCATTTGTTTTAGTATGATAGGTATTTTCATGTTATTAATGTTTGGAAAATGTTAATTAACTTCCATTTAGAGTTAATAGATTTAATTTGGTATAAAAAGAAATATTTAATGTTATTAATGCATTTTTTAATTTTTTTTATTAGAGTTCTTAAGATATTTGGATCCTTATAACTTCTTCAAATTTTTTTATCAATTATTTTATGTTTTTTAGGTAATGAAAAAAAAAACTAATATACTAGTTTTTTTGTTTTAAATAAAGTTAAATATTTCCTTGGTTTATTTATTCATTAGTTAACATAAGTTGTAACGATATGTGTATTTTAATTAAAAAAATGGTTTAGTACGTGATACCATTTTATATATGAAATAAATTAGATGTGTTATGAAGTGATACCATTTTAGATATGGAATAAATTAAGGGTGTTTATAATTTTGAGTTGGTTTAATTTTTTTAATTAAAAAGTCATTTTAACTAAACATAAAAGAATCAAATGTATTCCAATTTGTTTTGGATTCAATTTAATATAAAATATGAACCAACTAAATGGACAATATTTATGATCAGTTTGGATTGATTTTAACAATGTTTCTTACAATAAAATTGTTAAACAATCTTTTATGAAATAATTATTAAACTTTTATAATGAAAATTCTTAAATAAAGACACGTGTTATTATTTATTTTGTATACCATTGCTGTCTTATATAAAATTTCATTTTTTAATCATATCTGTACATAAATTACGTAATTTTATAATTAAAAACCTTAATGCAAATTTATTATCATATTTTGATAGATATAAATACTTCGTGATTACAATACAATCAAATAATAAAATAAAATTTAAGTGTTTTTTTAATTATATATTATTAGCTGTTAATTAACTTTAAACATATAATACTATATTGAAATGTATACTTGATAATTAATTTTAAACATATAATATTAAATTTAAATATTAGATTTAAATATAACAAACAGTTTGATTCAGGTTTTTTTATTTTCAATTTAAAATCCAAATCAAACCATTCAGTAGAAGAAAAAATAGATTCAAAAAATTTAAATAAAATTCAGTTTTGGTTAGTTTTTTATTTTGTTATTGGTTTTCAGTTATCTCTTTACATTGATTATCTTTTTAACAGTCTTATTGAAACCCATGTTACTCCATGTTTCTAACGATGAATTATTTGTATCGAGAATAAGTTAAAAAAAATATTTTATTTATTATTTTTAATATTACTTTTTTATTAAAAATAATAATTAATATTATCTGTGTTTGAGTTAATTACCATTTTACTTCTTGAAATCATAAGATATTATCGATCCAATCTTGTAAATTAATTTTTTAAAATAGTTCCTAACATTATAATAACTTAATAAGTCAAATATGCAACCATTTATCATCAAAATAGTTTCTAACATTAAAGAAAATAATTCAAATATGTCACCATTCTTTAAAAAAAAATGTAAGTTTTGTTGAACTTATGTGATTTTGGGTGTATTTATTTTTTTATAGATCTAATTTGAGTTTTCATACTTTGATTTTTTTTTTTTATTCTTGGATTTTCTTTGTTGAAAAAGTGTTTACTTATGTACCAATTTGGTTAATATATGAGTTTTGTTCTAATTCCTCATATTTACAAATGGATAAGAAATAACATGAGCACAAACTTTAATGATTACACTAATGTAAACATAAAACTAATGATAAAAGTTATGTATTCACCCTTTAGACATCTTATGCGGATGTTGACACTTGAAGAAAGTTACAACTTTCGATGAGTCACAATCCTTGCGTGTTGTTCTCTCTTACTTAGTCATTCAAGATGGTTTTACTCTTTGAGCTTCTATAATATTCTTGAATCTTCTATAATATTTTAGAATCCTCTAAAATTTTAATGTAAATTTGTTCCAAGATTTTCATCTTCTTGCTCAACAAAATGACTCACTCAACAAGTGTAACATATGGTGACTATGATTCACCTAAGGAAAGATATGCAAACTTGCATTTACTAAAAATTGTTTGGTAACCATGTTACTCACCCGACGAGATATGCCCTAGAGCTTTAGTGTAAAAATTCTTTCGAGCAAATAGATCTATCAAACTGAAGAAATTTTTTAAGGAAACAAACCCCATGAGGACTTAAAAGCTCGTGACAATCCCAAAGAGAAACAAAATCAAGTTGTAATGAAAAACAAAAATAAATTAAGGAATAAGTACGTAAAAAACACCCCACCAACCTTAGATAATGTATTGAAGATTAGTCACTTGAAAAATTCTCCAAGAAAAAAACCTATATAAAACATATATTCTCAAACACTACAAAATTTTCACAAATCTAGTTCTATTTACCGATATTGATACTTAGAAAGTTATAACTTTCACATATATTTTACATGAGTCACAATCTTATCGTATTGTTGTCTCTTACTTAAGCATCAAAGACAGTCTTACTCTATAATATTCTTGAATCTTTTATAATATTTTAGAATCCTCTAAAATTTACAAGTTACTTTGCTTTCTTATCTTTTCTTCCAATCTCCTAATATTTTAGAATTTCCTTAAACTTACAAGTTACTCTTGTATTTCTTCTTTTTCTTTAGCCATGTTTATTGTTGAGACTCCTTGAGAAGTCTTCACTTCCTTCTTGATTCTCCTTCTTCCATGATCACATCAAACCCCTTCCTTCTTTATCACACAATGTCATTCTTGCTCAATGAAATACACAAGGAATGGAATATCTCTCCAGACAAGTAACATAATCATGTCACTCCGATTTTAATAAGTCAAATGACAAAGACATATACATATATGATTGCCCATAAATATCAACAACAATATTAGTATTTAACAAAATCTTTGATCCAGTTTGTGTGTACATCATCAATTTCATGTATTGAATCATTAATGGTACAAACAAGAATATGGGAAACAAATGACGACAAATTATGAAAGAATAACTATAGCTATAAAGAATAACTATATATGAACCTAAATAAAACTGTATTGTTTTATGAGGACTTCATTAAAGATTACTAATATTGAAAACAAATGAAAGAATGACATAATAATAATCAGTTGCCCCCCATGTTTCAATAAACTCAGCTTGACATCGTGCAAGGCTTCAGGAACCAAAACATGTCCAAGGCTTTTGTTTCTCTTCCATCAACTATTCTAGTGCTTCTGATTCTCTCTACAGGAGACTC
>Ga0123342_1009135_pt1 | contig 12046 bp, 5 predicted proteins | sample Turbeawhitnodule_FD_89960 | JGI IMG/M metagenome (GOLD analysis project Ga0123342, IMG submission 89960) | Root nodule microbial communities of legume samples collected from Mexico - Turtle bean Mexico white nodule | ecosystem: Host-associated > Plants > Roots > Nodule | place: Mexico: Nepantla... | reverse complement strand
GATAAAAAATTTAGGTAATCTCACTTACTTTTTGGGACTGGAAATTGCTCGCAACAGTATTGGTCTTCATTTAAGTCAACGCAAGTATACTCTTGATCTCCTTCAAGAAACTGGCATGCTTGATTCTGCACCTGTGGCCACTCCTATGACTCACACCTCCCGTCTCTCTCCCGAACAAGGCTCACCTCTTGATGCTGATGCCACTTCCCAATATAGAAGACTACTTGGACGTCTACTTTACTTAACAAACACGCGACCAGACATCACCTTCGCTGTCCACAATTTAAGCCAATTCATATCTGCACCCACAACTCATCATCAGCAAGTTGTCTCCCGTCTTTTGCGTTACCTCAAGGGCACCCTGGTGAAGGACTATATTTTTCTCACACTAGCTCACTCCACCTCTGTGGTTTTAGTGACTCTGACTGGGCAACATGTCCTACCACACGCAAATCTGTCACTGGATATTCCATCTACTTAGGGGACTCCCTAATATCATGGAAATCAAAGAAGCAGCCAACTATCTCCCGCAACTCCTCTGAAGCCGAGTATAGAGCCCTTGCCACCACCATATGTGAGCTACAATGGTTGTCTTACCTCCTTCAGGATTTACATCTTCATTTCTCCCAGCCTGCAACCCTGTATAGTGACAACAAATCTGCCCTTCAAATAGCTTTCAATCAAGTCTTTCATGAACGAACCAAGCACATCGAAATTGATTGCCACCTAGGTCGTGAAAAACTTAACTATGGTCTCCTCAAACTGCTGCCCATTACTTCTGCCATGCAAGTTGCTGACATATTCACCAAGCCCCTTGCTTCCGCACAGTTCTCTACTCTCAAATCCAAGCTGGGCCTGATGAATATCTACTCCCCATCTTGAGGGGGTGTTAACATATTTAATCTTCTGTTTTAAATTATTGGACTTTGTTTGTTTGGTCCAACTTTCCTTTTCTGTTTCACCTAGATCTTAATCTTTTTCTTATATATACACCATGTATCTTACTCTGTAATATACAAGTGAATAAGAGTTTCTTTTATATTTTGTTTTCTCTACAATTAGGGTTCATCAGAACCTCCCTTTCTTCATTACAATGCGCTCCATTAAAGCACCACATCAGGCAAGGAATATTCATCTTCATTTACTGTAATAGGTATCTAACTCTTAAGTCGAGTGTGTCTTATTAAATCTATTTATTTTGCTATTCCTTTATTTCACCTCTCCTTCTTCAAAGCATCAATTTTTGTTTGTGATGAAATCACTAAGTTATAGAGAAATTTCTTTTGGGGGTGGGGGAATAAAAAAAGGGAAATTGTTTGGATTAGTTGGAATAGTATGTGAAAGTCTAAGGGGGAAGGAGGTTTGTGTATCAAAGATATTGGAATCTTTAATAAGGCTCTATTGACAAAGTGAAAGTGAAGTTAAAGGGATTTAAGGATTTAGAGATTTCACATATTTTGCCTGAAAGATGTCTTGTTATGTGTTTTGGTTTTGTGGTTCTGGAGTGTACATAATCTGCATGCTTGGTTGGAAAAAGCTGAATTCTGGTGTAGGAACAAGCATACCTGAAGGTATAGCACATAGGCGGGTGGCTACCTTTATGCAGTATGTGTTGCAGATGTGATGCATGCATGGCCTTCTATCTTTGGTGGTGTAGTACTGGTTGTAATTTGCTTAGTTTATTAGAATGGTTAGAGAAGATGAGGATTATGTTGTGTTTTAAGTTTTTTTAGTTTTTATATACCCTGAAGTATCTTTTAATTCATGTGATAAAAGAAAAAAGAAAAACAATATTGTAGTATGATAATAGTTTTATATCAACTTTTCCTTTTAAAATATAGTTAAAAACGTATCCTGGAGTTTCCTAAGCAAAATATACTTTCATGAATGCATAGTTGGAATTAAAACTTTTATTCACACTTTATTAATTTTTTTAAAAAAATAAATAAATAAGAGGTATTTTAGGAATACCTCAATCCTTATACAAAACATATCTAATCTTCTAACTTCTTAATGAAGACTGAAAAACTTACAAACATACTATGAACATTAATTGATTTCATGCAAATCAAAGGTTCAAGATACCAATCTGAATATGAAAAACTTACTCTACACGTTTTAGACATAACCCATAACCAAATCTTCATCTATGCCATAGTGAAAATTTCAATGTGATCTACCTGCTTCCTCTAAAAATCCTCTTGTTCCTATGAAACCATAGTTTTCCTAAAACTACTATTCCCATACCGTTTCAAATCTGATTAACACTTTTCTTTTAACACCACTCATCTGAAGCTTTCAAAATAAAATGTTTATTACTTTGTTTGAAGATATCTTTGTTATGATAGAGTGAAACCATTTTATTTGTATTCTAGTTTATACTTTTCACATCAACACACTTTGGTTTCAGATTGCAGCATAAAACACAAATAAAATAATTACTAATTTACTTGTCTTTAAGTTGTTTATTCACTTTTGTATTTTGTATTTTATTTTTAATCTTCATATATACCCATGAAACAATCTAATTAATAAATTGGGTTTAGATTGTTTTATATAATTGGATTAAATTTAATCTAACCTAATATATTTCAGTTATGTTGAGTCAGAACTTCTATACATTAAAATTAACCTGATGAAAAGTTATTAAATAATACTAATAATTATTTCATTAATTTATTATCTAAATGAATATTTTGGAAATATTAAATTATTCAATGTTTCAAATATTAAATAATATAATTTATTTTCTAAAAGAATATTCTAAAAACGTAAAAAGTTGTTTTGAAATTATAAAAGTCTAGAAAAAACTATTTAAAACACAACTACTTCGTCCAATTTTATATGAAATAACAAAAATTTCTTAAATAAATGGAGATGAGTCATAAAAATATTTATGAAATTCTTTTTTTAAAATATAATTTTGGATTTAAATTTTGAAATATTTTTCTGAATTATAAAAATTATTTTTATATATGAATTTTGTGAAAACACGTTGTGAGGAATACGAAAGTTACTGATGAATAGTGAGAAGTGAAATTTCAAGAAGATTTAATATAAAAATCTCGTAAAATAAAAGAATTATCAACATACGTTTATATATATAAATGAAGCATGACAAGGAAAAAAAATTATAAAATAAAAACTAATTTTAGAGATAAAAAATAATTATTTAGTATATTGACTAAATTAGAGATTATGTTAGAGATTAAAAAAAAAGTAGTTTTTAAATTAGTTTCTATTATTGTTAAATAATTTTTAAATTGGTATCTAATTAGCTATTAAGGTTTTAACTACCAATTATTTAGATTTTAAATTTGGTAGCAAAAATCTTGGTAGCTAAATACCAATTTATAAACTATCTAACAATAATAAAAACTAATTTAAAAACAAAAAAATAGTTTAAAATGATTTTTAATTTAATCACATAGCAACTAATTATTTTTTTTTCTAAAATTAATTTTTATTTAATAATTTTTTAAAATTTTCTTTTAATTGTTACTTAATGAAAGTTACGTCGAAATTTTCAAATGGTTGTAATATGGAATAAAGTCTTGACTTTATGTTTCTTTTTTATAGTAGATTTGATGTGAGTGCTTATGAGATAAGTTTGACTTAAATTATTGTGTTTAGCTTGAAGAATTATATAGGATGCAGGAAGTGTCTTGAAAAGAAAAAGATGTTTTATAAAAAAAAAAAGGAAAGGAGTTAAGAAAAGAAGTGACATAAGGATAAGGATAAGGAAAGGGTGATGAAGGGTTTAGGGTTTGATTAGAAGCATGTGGAAGAAGGAGTGGAAAAGAAAGACGGAAAACACTAAAACAAAATGAAAAGAACAACATAAGCATTATCATATGTGACTCAGACATTCAACATGGTGTCGAATTTACTGGCATTCACCTAATCCAATGTTGGGCAGTCCACAAGTATTGAGAGTTGTGTTGATGGCAACAGATACGGGAACGATGAGGTTGATGCCAAGGATGTTAGCTGATCTTATGCCAATGCAAAGGCAAACACCACCATCTTGGGGACCAATTAGCCGAAGGATGTCGCAGCAGCCGATGGAAGAGGTTGGAGGCGGTGACCCCACGGTAACATTATTCACCGAATTGAATATATTGGCACACCTCAACGCAACATCAAAAGAAATACTAATAGGACATGTTTGAGAGGTGACGATTGAGAGTGAGAGGAGATTCAGAGAGAGGAAGAGAGCAACGTAAACACTACCCTTCAAACCCATTTCACGAAACAAATCCTTCACCACACTTTCTTACACTTTTCTCTATGATGGATTGTGAATGATCAACAACTCAATCACCAGGGGCTATTTATAGCCCTAAAACTTCTGCATCTGGGGTTTTCCTTTTGTTTTTACTTAAGAAAATAGATGATGTTATCTAGATTATAATAGATGACTATAACAAGATTATAAATAAATCACAATTTTCATTTTTTTTTATCAACAAAGAATTAAATAAATTAAAGGAGACTTCTCTGAACTTTTATACAAAACTAACAACACTAAATTTAAAAAACCCATAAAATAGAAAATAAAAACAATACATCAGATTAACAACAAGGTAAGCAGAGTTTTCCTCAGCTTGGATTCATAACAGCAAGCATAGCAGAAAAATATTGGCCCTTCAAAAACAGAACCGATTCTCATGAAGAGCTGTAAAAACATCACACTTTTCATTGACAGAACCAACACGTCATCTTCATGAATTTCACAACAACAAAAAAACGATTACATTAAAAATAGTAAGACAAAATTTTAAAAAAAAATCATTATATTATACGGGGTATAAATACTATTTTAACCTCTATATATATATATATATATATATCATTTAAATAATATAATATTTAATGGCGGTTCATAAATTTATTAGACAACTAGATTTTACATCATTATTTAATCGTAATTATTTTATATAATAATTTTGCTAAAATTTATATAACTTCTCCAAAAAGTTCTATTTCATCCACAAAAGAGACTCTCCTTTATGGTTGGATCATAACAACCTTAAAGTGAGAGAACCATACCCAAAAAACTAACCAACAGGTTACGTCATAGCATCATTCAGCTTTACCGAAACACCCAGAACCGAGGCCACCTACATTCACCTCGCCACACGACGAGTTACCCAAGCACGTTGCATAACTTCGGCGACCACCGACTACACACATATGGAGAACGCCACTTCCTCGACCAGCGATCATGTTGACCAACTTCGACGACCACCGACTACGCACACATGGAGATCGCCGTTTCATCGACCAGCGATCATGTTGATCTTTACATAACTTCGACGACCACCGACTACGTATGCATGGAGATCGTCGTTTCATCGACCGGCGATCATGTTGACCTTGTCTAATAATAATTGTTTTATTATTAGTTGATAGCGTATATAACTTTTTTATACTTACAAAACAGAGTGATGAAATTCAAAATTTATTTAAATTATACAACCTTGAGTGTGAATATTTATTGTATAAGAGCTTACCAAAGGGATTTTAATGTAGAGATTATGATGTTATATTGTCTGCTGGTTTCGGATGATGCAGTTCTTTGTTGTTTGATTCTTTTCTGGCTAAAGATGTAAGTTCAGTATTCTGAGAGGGTGGTGAGTCAAGAGGCACCCATACGTTGGTCTAAAGGTATGTGCTATGGCTTTTTGTGCTGATTTTCTGCTGCATAGATGTTGTTTTTCTGCGGCAGTTTTGATGCTAATTTTCTGCTGCATAGACGTTGGTTTGCTTTTGCACAGACGCTGGTTTTTTGCTGTATAGATGCTGGTTTTCTGTTGCATTTTTGGTGTTGTTTTTTGCTGGTTTTATGCTGTATGCTGGTTTTTTATTGCAGTTTTGATACTGTTTTTTGCTGGTTTTATGTTGGATAGATGCTGGTTCTTTGCTGCAGTTTTGGTGTTGTTTTTGCTGCAGTTAAGGTGTTTTTTGGTGTTATTTTTGGAGCCTAACCACTGCTGTTTTCAGGTTTAGTAGCAAGGTGTTAAACATAGATTGTTTGAGTGTGTGACCTTATTCTTTGGTGATGGTTCTAGCCATCTGTTATATATAGCTGATCTCTCTAGTTTTAGGTTTTTTTTTTTGTTAAAACAAGAGCCAAAGAAACCTAAATCTTTATGCTTATTGTTTTGTAAACTTTTTTTATAAGGGTTGAGACACCCTAGAAGTGTCCCCTTTAATTCATTTGTCTATTGTTGATAAAAAAAACACTTTAGTTTCATATTGCAGCATAAACAAATAAAATGATTACTAATTTACATGTCTTAAGTTGTTTATTCATTTTTTATTTTATTTTTTAATCTTCATATATACCCCCATGAAACAATCTAATTCAAATAAATTGGGTTGAGATTTTTTTGTGATTGGATTAAATTTAATCCAACCTAATATATTTCATTTATGTTGAGTGACAATTTCTATATATAGATTAAAATTGATATTAACCTGATGAAAAATTATTAAATAATACAAATAATTATTTCATTAATTTATTACCTATGAATATTTCTGAAAAATATTAAATTGTTCAATGTTTCAAATATTAAATAATATAGTTTACTTTGTAAAAGAATGTTCTGAAAACCTAAAAAGCTGTTTTGAAATTACAAAAGTCTAGAAAAAAAATATTTAAAACACATTACGTAGACAACTACTTCGTGCAATTTTATATGAAATAACAAAAAAGTTCTTAAATAAATGGAGACGTGCCATAAAAATACTTGTGAAACTTTTTTTAAAATATATTTTTGGATTTAAACTTTTGAAATATTTTTCTGAATTATGAAAATTATATTTATATATGAATTTTCTGAAAACACGTTGTGAGGAATACGAAAGTTACTGACGAATAGTGAGAAGTAAAATTTCGACAAGATATAATGTAAAAATCCCGTAAAATAAAAGAATTATCGAAATACATTTATTTATATATATATATATATATATATATATATATAAATCTTACGTTTATATATATAAATGTTGAATGTAAAATTTTAGAGATAACAAAAGTATTATGTAAAAGAGTTCTAAATGATGAACATGATAATTGAAAAGGAGAGTGATTTTCTTGTTGAGGAGAATACTTTAATCAAGGTTTTACTTCTTTATTTTCTCGGTAATTTCTTCTTTTATTTGTTAATTATCGAATGTTACTTTTGACTCTTTTTTTTTTTATAAAAAAAAATGAATAAAAAGAGATATTTTAGGAATATCTCAATCCGTATACAGAAAACCACCTTACACACAGACCAATTGTTCCTCTCAAGAGGAGGAGTTCCTAGGAAAAATAACAGACCTCATACAGACCATTGGCTTAAGACACCAATCGAAGAAAGAAAAACAAGCACCTCGCGCTTTACACACTATCCATGACCACGCCTTTACCTGCGACATTGCAAAAATTTCAATATGGTCTGCCACTTCTAAACACCTTCTTATTCCTATGATTCCATTCCACAGTTCCCCTACCACTGCTATCCACACACCCCCAGACTTGATTCACACTTTCCTTGACCCCACTCATCCTAAAGCTTAGAAAGTGGTTCTTCGGGTCCCTATGACTCACAGAGGCCATCCCCACCCACTCGTGGCCTTTGCCCACACAAGAAGCCACCCTGCATGTACAAAACAAGTAGGACGTAGTTTCTTCCTCCTCCCCGAGGCTGCAAATATTGGTGAATAGTCCTACCCCCTCCTTGCCAGGTTGGCTTTAGTTACTATTTTGTCTTCCAATACCCTCCACGTCAACTCTTGACTTTATGTTTCTTTTATAGAGTAGATTTGATGAAAGTGTTTATGAGATAAGTTTGACTTAAATTATTGTGTTTAGTTTGAAGAATTATATAGAATGCAGGAAGTGTGTTAAAAAGAAAACATTTTATAAAAAAAAGTAAAGGAGTTAAGAAAAGAAGTCACATAAGTTTTATTTAAACATAAGGATAAGGAAAGGGTGATGAAGGGTTTAGGGTTTGATTAGAACCTGTGGAAGAAGGAGTGGAAAAGAAAGACGGAAAACACTAAAACAAAATGAAAAGAAGAACATAAGCATTATCATATGTGACTCAGGCATTGAACAAGGTGTCGAATTTACGGGCATTGACGAAATTCAAAATTAAATCCACAATCAGTGAGAGTTGTGTTGAGGCTAATAGCTATATCGGGTTCGTTGATGTCAGGGATGTCTCTTGCGGCATTGCAAAGGCAAGCAGCAGCTTGAGAACCACCCAACGGCCTAAGCATGGAGCAGCAGGGGGAAGAGGGTGGGAGCAGTGACCCCACTGTAACATTCAATTTCAACAGACGGACACATGCACACATATTAGGACATGGTTGAGAGGTTTGAGAGGTGACGATTGAGAGTGAGAGGAGATTGAGAGAGAGGAACAGAGCAACACAAACATTACCCTTCCAACCCATTGAGAGATTACGATGTTATATTGTGTGCCGTGTTCTGTCAGCCAGTTTCATAATGAATTATAAATTGCGTTATTTGGTAAGGTAATAAATTAGTACTACATGTTACATTCAAACCAACCACTAATGATTTCTAAACTAATTAATGGGTGTCATAACTTAACTCAAATCTTTTGGTTTTACAGTAGTTCCTAACATAACACGAGTTTTTTTTTATAAAAGATAATATCTATAAAAAATCTATCGATCTATTCATGATACAATTCAGGATATGATATACTTATAAATTACTCATAATTCATTTTAAAAATCCTTCCAAAAACTATTTATGAAGATAAGAGATTTGTGTACACTCTCACCTCATGCATTTAGATATTTAATTCTTTCATATGAATATCAACCTATTGTTGGGCTACAAAATGGAAGTCAATGTGAAACATCAGTACAAGGAGTGGAAGGACTTAGGAAAAGTGTGTGATGGTTGAGGCAACCAAAATTGGTTCCAAAAGTCTTGTTTATGAAAATTAGGGTAATGTATTCTATTAGATTATGGGAGAATAGATGAATTGGTAAAAATAGTCTTAAACATTGTTTTCCTAGGCTTTATTTCATCTCTCTAAATCAAGATCAAATTTTAGGGGAGGTTGGAAGTTGGACATCTGATGGAAGTGAAATTTAAAATGGAGAAGGAATCGGGAGAGTATTTTAGAATCACAAATGGGGAATCTAATAAGTAATGTTCAACAAAAGAGGGAATTACGAGATATATGGTCTTAGCTTGGTGAGGAAAATGACTCTTTTTCAATTAGATCTGCCTATGGTCTTTTGTTGAACAATCAGAGCAATCCATGGTAGTTTTTTTGGACTCTCTTTGATATGTGAAAGTATCCCTTACTGCCTTAATTCTTGTATGGAGGGTCTTATTAGGTAAGTATGCAACAAGAGTTAACTTAATCGGTAAAGGTGTCACCCTAAAATCTCTAATTTGTCCTCTATGTCAACATTCTCAAGAAATCGTGCATCATCTATTTTTTAACATGTAAGCTAGCTTCAAGAGTTTGGGATACACGTTGAAGGTGGTGGGAATTAGGTTTGTCCAACATAATGCACTAGTGTGCCATTATGAGAAATTTCATCTATTTGGTGTTAATTAAAAATAAAATGTCATTTGGAATGATCTATGGGTACCAATAGTCTGGAGTATTTGGGAACATAAAAACAAAGTTGTTTTTAGACAAGAGATAGTTGATGTTGATAAAATTTTCTACATGGCCCAACTTAAAACTTGGATATGAAAAAAAAAACAAAGCTTCTCATATTAATTTCTCTTATTCTGATTGGATGTTGCGTCTTTTTTTGCGTCCTATCATATGTTTGAAAATAATTAGGTAGTTAATATAGTTACAATGGCTCTATTTTTTCTACTATATCTAAACCTTCACTATTGTCTTATACTGTGATTTACTTCTACTTGAATATTTAGAAAATTTCAAAAAAAAAAAATTATATATTATTAAATATTTATAATTTATATTTTGAAAACAAATTATCATCATTTTTAATTTTCTATCCACGTTTAACTTAAAATTAATAGAAAAGTAATTTTGTTCACCAGTTCTTGCTAATAATTGTTTTCCTTATAAAATAAGGAATACATGTTATATTAAATAAAACATATACGTATAGATAGTGTTAATTATTAAACAAGTAAATTATGTATAATTGTTTATTATCTTATTTATGGAAAATAAGAAATGTATTACCAAATTCAATTATACATCTAGAAATAATTAAATTATGTTAATATATGTTATCATAAATAAAATAATATCTTTTAAAATATAATTATTATTTTATAAAATGTAGTGATTCATATACCTAAAAGTCATGGTTCATTTAGGTCAAAAGTTAAAATGAATAGAACAAAATTCGTCCTCTTTAACTTTATGTTATAACTTTGTGTAGTTGATATGATCCATTTGGGAAACTATTGGTAAACTTTAAACTTAACCTTTACGATAAACTTTAATAAACTACACTGTTTAGATAATTGCTAACCATATTAGAGCTGACCAAAATGATATTCCAAATTTTATATATAAATTACGTATGATAATAAAATCATAATTTCTTTAAAAATTTAATATTTTAAAGTTCTATAAGTATGTTCCATTTAAATTATTATAAATTTGTATTTCATTTTTATTTATGAACTTTTCTAAGTATTTTCTTTCTTTATCATTAGGTTAATTCTACAAATGAAAAATATGAGATAATAAGTAACATTTTAAATTAAAATAATTAAATTAAGTATAAATAGTGATGAAAACATAAAAGATTAACTCCAAGCTCATCATAATCATAATCTTCAATTTTCAGACATAATTCATCATAACCTTCAATTTCAATGTTAAGACATAGATGATGTGATATATGAATAAATAACCTATTATGAATAGTTTAACTTTTATTGTTCTATATACAAATAATTATTTTAATAATAATGAATATTAAATTTTGATAAATTTAATTTTAATATGTGTTGAACATTGCATGTTTGCAATATTTTGTTTAAAAAGAAAATCATTGTAATTGGTTCTCTTACAAGAATCTTCTCCAATAATTAAAAAAATAAATAAATTGGGGTTGTAATATTGCTTTTGTCACACAAATTAAAAAAAAAAAGTTATAATATTAGTTTTATATGTCTCTCTATGGATATGGATTCAAGTGTGTTTGCATCTAAGTGTGGAAAAAATCCTTCTAGAAATATGAATTCACAAACAAGATGCATATTCACTCACCTATCCGAAGTAAAAAATTATATTTATCTTTATTCTTGTTGGTATAAAAGTTGTTTCTCATCATTGCTATTTTGCAGTGAGTAAAAACATGCACTTGAGTGTTTCTCGAGAAATTTTTCTCTTGAACTTTCAATAGTCTAACAAGTTATCTCGAGATAGTTTGTTTAATTCTTTCATGTGCACAACAAAATTATCTACAATCTTTGCTTTTTAGACAATCTATGTAAAATCTTATCAATATTATAAAAACTAATTGAAATAACAGAAGACAAAAAGTTGTAGAAATTGATTGAACGTAATTGCACAAAATTGCAAAACTGTTGAATTGATACATTCATTTTGATTTGCTTATATAATAAAATTACAAATATTGGAAGCTATAAAATAATAATACTAACAGCATGTAAACTGACAATTAATGCAATACTAAGGATAAATAATTTAAAGGTAATAAAATCTGAATTAATAACAAACATTAAAGACTAATAAAATCTGAATTAATAACCAACAAATATGACCATATTGATCATAATGTTTTCCTAGTGTTTCATTTAATATGATTTGGAACCTAATAAGCAAATTTTGTATGTTTTCATTATCTTTCATATTAAGCAACTTGTAGTAAGCAAGTTGAGTTTGATACCATTGTTTTGTTGGATCTTACCTCTGTTGGGTCTATTAGTGTCTAAGTTCAAGAGGGGAGGGGTGAATTGAGCTTATAAAATTTTCGCAAGAACACACAATTTTTCAGTATTCCAGAGGCAAAAAGAACAGATTGTTTTTACATG
>Ga0123342_1009134_pt1 | contig 12048 bp, 6 predicted proteins | sample Turbeawhitnodule_FD_89960 | JGI IMG/M metagenome (GOLD analysis project Ga0123342, IMG submission 89960) | Root nodule microbial communities of legume samples collected from Mexico - Turtle bean Mexico white nodule | ecosystem: Host-associated > Plants > Roots > Nodule | place: Mexico: Nepantla... | reverse complement strand
TTCTCTTTTCTACTTGTTCTTGGTATTTTCGTTTTATGTTTATTGCTTGATTCTGTCTGATCAATAGAGTCTTGATTTTGATCCTTAAATTTAACTGGAAAGTACCTTTAAGGATCTGAAATAGAAAAAAATACTTGATAACTTGTAATGCTAGGAATAGATTCCAGGTTATTGATTGCATCATAATTCTGCTCCTAAAGTTGGATGATTTGTTAAATATATGAGGAATCAGTGTTTGAGAAATTATCTTATGATTTTCATCTGTGAGGAATCAAGGTGAATGACTTTAAATTAAGCATCAAGAATAAGTAGTTTTGAGTATTATATATTGTATTATTCCAAACTACAGATGATTGAGATAAACGCAATTCAATCCCAAGTATCTTTCTCTATATTTGATAAGTTAGTTTTGTTTTTGGTTGAATCAAACCATAAATCTTTGAGTTACTTGTGAAATCTTTAATTTGGTTATGAACATGTTCTCAAAATTATTTTCTATACTTAATGAGTTTTATAACAGAACATCTTAATTAGAATTGTTCTTTGTGGGTTCGACATTCGTACTTTAAAGAGTACTATATTATTGTTGATTCGATACACTTGCCGAGAAAAATATCAACATATGGTATTGGTCAAACTTCAACCTTATAGACAACATTCTGTACTGCTAAGAAAGAATTAGAAGCTTAGCCTTCGATACTTCTGACCATTTCCTATAATTGAGAAGATTGGGGAAGTAGCTTATAAACTCATTTTGCCTCCTTTTGCAAAAATACATCTTGTCTTTCATTGCTCTCAGCTGAAGTTGTGTAAAGGTGATCATGCTCAACCATATATTCCATTACCCATTAAAAATTCAGGTACAGGTTCAGTGTTGTGATCGAAAGCAATATTACAAACCAAAACCATCAGATGGAATCAGCAACAAGTGAAACAACACTTAATTAAGTGGGAAGGGTTGGAAGACTGCCAAGCCACGTGGGAAGATAACAGGACTATGCAGCAAGCTTTTCCAGAATTCAACCTTGAGGACAAGGTTTCTTTTAAAGGGGAAGGTAATGTAACAAACGTAACGACAACTGAGGCAGTTACAGAGAATAGTGGAAAGGTGGATAAAGGAGACGTGGAAGGCAACGAAAGAAAGAGGTGCAGTGCTAGGACCAAAAATAAAAAAACTCCAAGTTGGCAGATTTTGAGTAAGCCATGCATTAATATTTAAGAGTGATAATGGAGAAAGAAAAGGGGAATGGAATTGTAATTGCTTCTCTTTCTGTTTCAATTCTGAACCCTACACACCTTTTGGAACAATTTTTTGTTGCTTTGTTTTCTTGAGGAATTCAATACGCCCTGCTCGGGGTTTCCATACTCGATTATTTTTTGTTTGTTATATACAAGAGGGGTGCGTTTCTTTTCTTTGCAGGTACCCGTGCTACAGAAACATCTTGGATCTTCTTTTCATGTCATTCCTGTTGGTAATAGTCATTGTGTGTGGCTAGTTCTACCCTATGGGATTGAGAGTAATTTGTTCAAACTCTGATGTATTGAGGTGATATTTTTAAATATAATATTCTGTTATTGATTGATTATTGGTATTATTGTTTTGCTTTTAATGCATTGATCTAGAATCTTAAATCTGACTGGAAAGTAATTTTATGGTTCTGACCTAAACAGTAATACTTAACATATTTGAGTGTTAGGAATAGACTTGAAATGTTAATTGCTATCAACGTCTAATCTTAATGATAAGTTGTTTTTATAAATGATGTCTGTCATGACACCAATATGTGCTTCCTAATCAAAACCTTTTTTTCTTCTTAAGTTTCTTCTTCTTATTCCTATCTTCTTCCTTCTTTCTTCCATTTTCAAGATCTAGACATTCTGACTTGTACTGTCCAAGCTTTTTGCATTCACAGGATACGATTTTCTCCTTCTAATCTTTGTGCCTAAATTTTCTGCCATTATAATTACCATGTTTTTTCAATATCATTTTTGAATTTATTTATAAGAAAAGAAATTTCATCATCATTTGTATAAAAAAAATGTTACATCATTTATAGCATTATAAATTTTGTCAAACACTTCCTTCTTCTCTTTTTGTGAATTTCTCAACACAAGATCTCTAACTTTGACGGTTTTAGCATCTCTTTGCAAGACTTGTTCGGTATAGGAAGAGTACCTACCAAAGGCATGGTTTTCAGGTCCTTAGATACTCTTAAAGAAGTTTATTGGACTCTCCATAGTGGGGGAAGAGTCTTACACCTAATCATTTATCTCATAATGATTGATAATAGCTCGAAGAGATCTTAGACTATTGGAAATAGTATGCATCCTTTCAATCATCGATTAGACGCTTTCATTGTTTTCCATAGAAAACATCTAGTTAGTTTTTGTTTCTTTTGACCTTCTTAGATCCTTCATGTAATAAGACTTAGGTTGTGTTTGGATTGAGAAGGGGAGTGTAAGAATTTGAGGGAGTGGATATGTGAGGATTTGAGACAAAAGTATGAAGAAAGTGAGTGTGTTTAGATTCGGGTATGTTAGAGTGAATTGTGAGAAAAGTTTATTGAAGTTGGTGAGAGATGTGATGGTTGTGAGGATATTTTGATTTTTTTTAAATGTAAATTATAAGATAAAGTATTATGTATTTTTGTGTAGATTTGGGTGAATTAAAATTATGTAAGTTATTTTCAATATCATTGAATAATTAATTTTAAAAAAATACGATTTACTTTACAAAAAATAATTTACATGTAAAATTATGAATATATGTAAATTATAAATTATTATAATTAATAATTAGAAAATAATTTTATATTAAATATAATAGTATTATTATTATTATTGTATAATTTTTTTATTATAAATAACTAAATATTTTTGTATTAAAATTTTATTTTATCATTAATTTTATTTGTGTTAGTTAAATTTATGTAATAATTAATATATGTAAAAAGGGCAAATTGGAAAAACCACAATGGTGACCTGACTTTTCCTGATCTTCTCTTCATTTCAGGGGAAGATGATATTTACTATTCAGGGTATATCCTCTCCTTCTCTTTTGCGCAATTCCCTAGATCCAGATGAGTGATATATCCCCTAATCTCTGTTTGTGAACAAAAAATCAGTAGAAGCATATTGAGATCGTTTCCTCTTGTTGTGTTAAGAACTAACTCCAGATGTTAGCTCTAATACCAATTGTAGGTAGAATGCTTCCAGAAGGAGGGTTGAATGGAACCTCTGACTATTTTTTAAATGGATAAAAATAATTGTCTAGTAAATTGTTTAGTTGATCATCTAACATATCGTCTAATAGAATTATTTTTGTAGAATCGTCTAACATGTTGTTTATAAAAAAGAATAACATCAAGTGTAACAAGAGATAAATACACAAGAATTTATCTTGGTTCACCAAAATCCTGACTACATCCAATCCCCTTAAGCAACTGCTTATGGGCTTCCACTAACAAACACACTTGGTTACAATGAGTATTCTCACCTCTCAAGTTTACAATGAGTATTCACACATTTCCAAGTTGCACCTTCTTAACCTCCTCCTAAGATTAAAAACTCTCAAGAAAACAAAGAACACTCTGAAGGATAGCACAAAGATAGCTCACAAGGGTATAACTTCAAAATGTGAAGAATTACAATGGTTTAGTACTCAAACTAAAAGATTAGATGCTCTAACAACTTAAATAGATGTCCATAATTTCAGCAAGATCACTTTAATAATTTGACTTGCCTTCCTTTAGTTTTTCACATTCAATCCCTTTACACAACTTTTTAAATTTGTCCTTTGATATTTGAATTGTTTAAGTTTAAATTTTGCAATATCTTCATATCTTCATCTTTTTTGTGATACACGATCAAAGCAGAATGCTTGGATTTGCAATATTTCATTTTATTTTTGCTTGAAATTTTCAATTATTCAATTCGTTTATGTTTAAAAAAGATTAAGAGATATTTGCAATGTATCATAACTAATAAAATATATTTATGCAGGATAAATCTAAAAGAGATAATCAAGATATCTTATTTTTCCTAAAAACACGTTAATATCTTTTTGTTCCACAGAACTCAAAAGTAAAATGTTTTTATTTTCAAATATAATCTCTCTTTGACAATAAATATATTTAGCGTTTTTCACAATAAATTGTTTTTAAACAAACCTGATATGCGTTTAACATGTTCATCAAGTCACCTTGCATGAACAAATTTGTAAATGTTGAGAAAGTTTATTGTATATTGCAACTTTCACTAACCGTTGTTAGATCATCCACTAAAAATTGTAGTTGTACAAAACATTGTTAAAACAACCAAGATACAACAAGTAAACCATTAAATTAGTTTTTATTATCATCAAAACATAAACTTCACATATAAATTTTTTGTAGTCATGTCTAATGAATCATAGACCCTCTAGTGTCTCAATAGACTTTCCAGGATCTCAACATAAGTTACCATTATATAACTTCTCCAAAACTCATACTAAAACGGGTCCAACAAACACCTTAAGTGATTGAGTCATCCTTTGCTTTCATAAAATGACTAAAAACATTATACCTTTTTCCCATCTATACGAAAACAAACAACTAGCTAAGAGGCAAAAAGTCCAGTAGAGTCTCAAACTCCCTCCCCATTTATGCAGAAGGTAGACAAAGAATATCTGGTTCATCTTACCTTTGTATCCACTAATGTACTAGCTTACCTGCATAGGATGGGAGGTTATCACTAGGAACTTACTCGAATTAAAATGAGAAAACAGGTCCCCAAAGAACAATTTCCCATCCTCTTTCCTAGTTTATGCTAAAGTTCCATTCTTGTAGTATCACCCCAAAAAGCACGCTATACTCCTTTCAACCCCCCCTTTGATAGGAAAGTTGAAAATTACATTTTTTGAACATAAATTTCTCAAATTTATATAAAAATTAATTCTCTTTCCAAGGCACACTGGCACATGGATAAGCCATTGATTGTACAAAAGTACACTTAAAACCAATTTTTACACTTCCAGCCTTCAAGAAATGTGCACAAAATCATGAGAAAACTATCTCTTAGAGGTTGTACCTTGAAAACCAGTACTACATTGAAGGACTATAGAATTAGTTCTTTCCAAGACTAAAACTGCCCTAGGTATGTTGATTGAAAGAAAGCCCAAAGTGTACTTTCCCAGGCCAAAACCAATATTACACTAAAACTTATTCTAAACCAAACTCTATTCGCAAACTTTGATTTTACTGTGTTGAGACTTTGCATTATGATAGACTATTTCTCCGGCAGCTTAACAAATTTTGGCTTGCGCAAGACAGCTGAACTTGATGACTAGAGATGTATATTCCTTTCCAAAAAATTTAAACTGCAACATCAGGCACTAACCTTAAATGTCAATGAAAATAATGAAACTTCAACTAGAAGAATTACAACTCTCAACAACTCTCCTAATTCGTTCAATAACTAGAGGGATCTCCTCTAATGTTATAGTAGTAAAACAAATTCGAAACCATCCTGGTTCTATGCAATGGCAGGCTGATCCAGGAGTTATATTGATCTTAGCAATACTTAGAAACTTCTCCCACAACTCAATTTCCCCTTTTTCACTGTAAGGTCGGATTAATCCACTCATATCAGCCCAACAGAACATACCAGCACTGCTCTTGGCACACTTGATTCCTAGTTTACTTAAACAATCCACAAATTCATCATGCACTTGTCGTATTCTTTTCCGGTTGGTTTCTAAGTACTCCCGAATAAATCGTTTGTCTGAAAGCATTGAAGTAACTAACCTCTGGGTCGGAGCAGATATAGAGGAAAATCTAGTCAACTTCTTGGCAGCAACCAAGACATTGTCGTTGAATGAACATATAACCCCAACTCTAAAGCCGGCAAGAGAGAGGTCTTTTGACAGGCCATATATTATGTGAAACCGACTCTTGTCTATATCTGAATCAAGAACTTCAGCTAGACTCACAAACTTTTCACTTCCGTACGTGGAGCCTGCAAATACTTCATCAACAATGATATGTATGTTTTTTTCTTCAGCAAAGTCCAGAAGACTGTATAGCATGTCTTGTGTCATTATATTGCCAACGGGATTTGAAGGGTTGGAAATTAGAATTCCACGAACTTTGACTCCTCGTTTTCTTGCTTGACTATATGCTTGTTCAAGAGCAGTGATATTTAGATTGAAATTGTCAGTACTACGACAGTGAACAGGTATTAGGTCTACCCCTGGACGCCATCTTACATCCCTGTCAAATCTGCACAGTTCCTTTTAAATTTAGCACGAGAAGTTAGGAAGAGGAGCCCAAGAAAGTGTCAATAATTACCCTGGATAATATGGTGTAGGGACAAGGAATGCATTCCCATGGTCTGCCAAACAGAAGGACAATATCTCAATTGCAGGAGTTGCTCCAGCTGTTAGAACCATATTAGATGGGTCAAATTTCACTGATCCCCCCATCACCTGATGCATAAAATCTGACAAGGCCTGAAAAATCAAAGCAAAAAAGTTTAATGGATAAATAATAGAACAGTATGACCTTCAACAAACCAAATTTGAACACACCAAAGATTATAAGCGAACAGTATCGAATTTATAGACAAGTCCAATACCAAAAATGTCAAATTACATTTTAATTTTAACCTTTAAAACAACAGATAAGATAACTCTAATTAAGACCAAAATACTTGTTTACAGCACTATAGAAAAAGGTAACTAGTTTCAAAAGCATACAACTACGTATCTTAAAAAGAGAATTTTGAAATGTAATGATTAGGACAGTTATGTTATGTTTTGTGTGGCATTTATGTGTGTTTAGTAACTGTAGGACAGCCATAAGACGTGTTTTTCTGCAGTTAGAGGTTTGTACTTATTAAATAGGATGTGTGACAGATTTCTGATTCTTCGAGATAAATTACTAAAATTTGTTTGAAGAAGGAGACTCGTTGTTAGATTTTACACTCGTGTTAGTATTCTGAATTCTGTACTACAAATTCAAGATCAATTCCAGAATTCTTTCACTTAAGGGTGTGTTTGGATTTCCATTTGAGGTGCTTCAAGCAGACAATCCCACTTTCCCATGAAGTAAACGTGGGGTTAATACTGGCCTGTCATTGTTTAAACGACCTTTCATGTTGAGGGCAACTTTTTCCCAAACATGCACTGAATCTTCCAGTTTGTGTGTTTCAAACTCGGGTTTAATGGATTCTAAAAGCTCAAGTTCTTCATTTAAAATTATTGACTAGCGAGATAAGCTATAACTAATAATACTTAAATCAAAACCTATCAGCTTACAAGCTTGTAACTTAGCTGGCACCAGCTTCAAGCCATGGGTGTAATGATAAAGTTTGTCATTAGAACATTTCCAATCCTGCATTATGTTAGAAATGTTTTATGATCATTTGTATTCCTTCGCCTACAACTTAAACTTTTGGAATTATTGGTCATTACAAAACCTCTATAAACAAGTGGTCTAGAGTTGGATCCTAACTGCTCCCGTATTTCTTAAATAAAGAGTTCAAAATTGAAATCAAGCATAAGTATGCCCGATTCACAATCCATGGTAAAAAGCTCTTGGGCAAGGGATTGTGTTAAAAATGCTATAAAACCCGCCAATTATCAGTGCCTAAGAGTTTTAACTTTTCCAATAATTGGTTCACAAGACACTATGCCACCTGTCTCACCTCCTACAGGCCTACATTACTGATAAAATAACAAAATGTGTAAAACACCAATTTGATCCTTGAAAGGCTTAGGATAAGCCACATAAAATTTAGTTCCACTGAAACAAAATTGATTGACATTTTCATTTTCAGGAACGGAAATGATCATATACACATGCAAATTGTCCTTGAAACAAGTGAATTCAAACACTCTCCTCTATGCCCCCAATAATGAGAAATTATTGCATGGTCCAGGACTACAATGAGTGTATGGCCTGCATGGTCCAGGACTACAATGTGTCTATGGCCCCAGTCAATCACCACTCGACACTTTTCAATTTTAAGAAAAACAGTTAATAAAATCTGTGACATGTGACATGGAGATTAGCCCAGACCATAGTGATCACGAACCAACGGACAAGAACGAAACAAACAAACAACCACCACAGGCAGCATTAGTAGCATTACCACTGACACTGCGAAGCACAAAACCTCTTACCATTTTCAATTCCATCAAGCCATCAAACGTCTGATACGGCGCAATCCCATTGATACCCAAACCAACACCGCCACTCATCGTCCCCTCCAAGTTCCGCGCCACCCATTCCCCTATCAGATCAAAGCACAGCTACACCCACCTCAACAAATAACAACAACAACATTAGCAACACACCCACAATACCAAGAAGAGAAATTTCAACAACACACACTATCCAATCAGTTAAATAAGATGTAATGCAACACCCACAATGTTTTAAATTCCAACGAACAAGAGAAAACATATCTGAAAGCGTGTATCGACTCTGCGGTAATTTGTGAGTAACCAACCTTGTTATCCGACAAGCCCAACTGAATAATCCCATTGGGATTGTGCAGGGCGTGGTAGGGATCTCGCGACACCCTCTCCAAGCCGAGGTAATAGAGGGAGTCCTCGGGCCTGGAAATCTGCGTGGCGAGCTTGGAGAGGCGAACCCGGGAAATGGAGCCACGTGTGGACAAATTGGAGCGGGAGGAGGTTCGGTGGAGGGTGGGCTCGGAGGAGGGGGAGGGAGGGGAGAAGTTGGAACGGCGTCGTTTGAGGTAGAGCTGGAGGAAGTAGAAGAGGGCGCAAGGGACGAGGGTCCCGAGGAGAAGGCCTCCGCGGCCCTGGACGACGCCCTGGAGAGGGACGATGAGTTTCATGCCGGTGGTGGAGAATGAAGGGTTATGGGCCTGGTGGGGTTGGGGGTTGGGCTTGGTGGGCTTTCGGGTGTGGGTCATTGACCCGGAGGGGGTGTGAGGGTGGAGTGTGGAGAGGGGTTTGGTTTGTGTGGTGAGAGGAGAAAGAAAAGGAAAAAATGAAGAGTGAAGAAGCAGAAAGGAGAAGGAAGAAGAGAACCAAAACCAACCAACCACTGTCTCTCTGATTCTCTCTTCTCTTTTTTTGTTTCCTTCCTCGTTTCCCATTCTGCCCTTGGGATCCTATTCCTATTCCTCCTAGATTTAAACGACATCATTTTGTTTTATTTAATGTTCTTTATTATTTGTTTAAGGAGGAGCAAACGAGGACTACAATCTCTTCTTCACCTTTCAATTTTGTCTTCTTTTTTGGAATTTAAAATAAAACATTATGGCTGTCCCTTTGTAAACCAACATAACATTTAATCATTTTCTTATCCTTAATTACTTAGCCTAATCACCTCCTAAGCTAACAAATTTAGCTTAACAATAATTATAGGTTCAAAATTTTATATGCTAATTGTTCTTTTATAATCAGATTTGAAATGTTTTAAGATAAAATATTTTTTATAAAACGTTTTAAAAATATTTAAAAAGTTATGAATTTGATTTTTTTTTTCAATTTTTTTTTATATTTTTTATTCGATTTTTATTTTGGTAACATGTCAACTTATTGAAACATAAAATTTTCGACTTATATCATTGTAAGTTCTTTTAAAGCTAAAACTGATTATTATTATTTTTTATTATAATCACCAAAGTTGTTTTTGACTGATATAAGTTAATATTATCTCTTTACTAATATTAGTTAAAAATTATTCTTATTAAAATTAATAATGTTTTTAACTAATATTAAATATGATATTTTTCTTTTAATGTCAATTATATTTTTTTTTATACAAGGTCAAATTAGAATTTAGATTAGGTTACTTCTCCACCAACATTAGTTCAGTTTTTTTTATGAATATTGTTAAAATTATTCTTTAAAGATGTTTACTACAATTATTTATTAATATTAGTAAAATAAATTTTTAGTTTAGATAAATCATAATTTTTTATGTTTAGTTAAAATTATTTATCTATTTATATAAATTAAAATGACTTTTTAATTGATGTTTGATAAAATTTTCTTAACCAATCACAATAAAAACATAAAATAAAAACCAATTTACCAATTTTAGAAAAAAAAATAATTAGTTGTTATAGTGACTAAATTAGAGACCATTTTAACAATTAATTATTTTTTATCTCTAAAAACTAACAATTAATTTTTATTTTATGATTTCTTGATAAGGAATATCACGAAAGATATTTTTAATCTTCATTACTCTAACTGTTGTGTTTATATTTTTATTAAATTTAAAACATATATAATTTATAATGTTATTATTTATTGTTATTTTTATGAATAATTAATTAAAATGTATATATTATAAAAATAATATTTTAAAAAATATATAGTCATTATTTTTTTAAATTATTTAGTTAAATAAAAAAATATTTAATTGTTTATTTTTTAAAATACATCTCAACTTAAATAGAGTCATCCCAATAGAAATAAAGTGCTACAATGTACTTAAGTATAGAAGAACATATTTAAGCGTAAATTAAAATAACACTATTTTTAATACTAAAACTACCCATTAAATTGACATCAACAATTTTAATTTTGTACTTAAAATAAACTTAAGGTCTCTTCTCAAATACACGAGTGAAGCAAGTCATTGTTCAAACTTTGAAGATCTGTGATACATTGGTCAAAGTCTTACAAAAACATGGTCAAATTCAACCTAAGTACCTTAAACACTAATTCGTTGAATGAAATAAAAAAAATGAAAATATTTATTTTCAAATATCTTTATACGTATGCATGTATAAAGTCATTCGGAGATAATCATAATAAAAAATTTAGTAGCAACGTAATATCCCTTCTGCAGTTTTTATTTAAAGTTTACACTAATTATGATTGGTACAAAACAAAATTTGTCATTTAAACTGATTAAATTGTTTAAACCTAGAACTAATATTATTATACTCTACTCACATCCAATAGTTTATAATTGAGATATTTAATAAATTTTCATCTTACTTTCACTAATAAAAAAATGACATTTTATGACGGTTAAAACATATATTTTTATGATGATTTTAGACCCGTTATAGATGCAGGCAACATAGAAAGTCTTTATTTTGTATGTCATATTTAAAAGTCATCATAGAAAATTCATTTTCTATGACTAATTTATTTTTAACCATCATAGAAAATAACACATTTTATGACGATTAAAATTACACTTATCATAAAAAATATTATTTTTTATGACACATATTGTTTTAACCATCATAAAATATGTTATTTTTTATGATTGATAATATTTTACCTGTCATAGAATGAATTGTTTTTTTTTTAATTATTTTGTGATATATTCATTTTCATACATGCATAATGTACCCTGCATAATAACCACAATTCTCAAGAAAATATTTTTAAAATAAAATCTCAACGATCTAGCATATAAATAATGATATACTTAACTAAAAGTTAATATGTTGAAATTCATACAAAATTGTTAACTAGTTCTAAAATTATCTTTTAGAGTAAATACTTAAAAGTGAATATGTTGAAATTCATACAAAATATTTAACTAGTTCTAACATGAGAATTTACAGTACTTAAAAGAAATGATGCCCACTGCTCTCGAACCTCTTGTAGCACTTCCAACTCAATGGAAATGGATCATTGAATATCTACATAATCAAATATTGAAGATGAAATTAACATTTAACACATTTAACATATTTGAGTTAATTGTATATTACCTCCTTCCACGAGTCTTTAATATTAGCAGATATAATTTTATGTCGCACTCATAGTTTCCCGATTGATATGAGCATTACAAGTTAAATACAAATAAAATAATATAATAATTTATACATTGCAATTTCATACTAGTAAGATGAATGACTTACATTTGGTGCAATGAATTGTAGCTTCTTTTTAGCAATATGTGGAAGTCCTTGCAACCTTAAATGAGCTTCCATAGCTCTTCAAATCTTCAACCAACGGGCTCAAATAAACATCAATGTCATTTCTCGGTTGTCTTGGACCAGAGATCATCAAAGATAACATCACATATTTGCGTTTCATGCACAACCATGGTGGTAAGT
>Ga0123342_1009133_pt1 | contig 12048 bp, 8 predicted proteins | sample Turbeawhitnodule_FD_89960 | JGI IMG/M metagenome (GOLD analysis project Ga0123342, IMG submission 89960) | Root nodule microbial communities of legume samples collected from Mexico - Turtle bean Mexico white nodule | ecosystem: Host-associated > Plants > Roots > Nodule | place: Mexico: Nepantla... | reverse complement strand
TTTTAAAATATAAAAACTTATGGAGGTGACACAAGATGGTATGCCTTTAATTTTCATTTGGTTTTATGTGCATTTTTTTATTGTTGAATTTCTTACTGCATCAAATTGGCTAGCTGAAAATCTATGTTGTATGGTTTTTCCATTCTTAATTGAGTATTTATTTATTTATTTTTACTATAAGAAAATTATTAAAAAAAACTAATTTTAGAGACTAAAAATAATTAGTTATTAGTATATTGACTAAATTAAAAACTATTTTAGATACTAAAAAGTTATTGGTATCTAAACTAGTTTTTAAATTTATAAACTAATTTCTAAATTGATATCTAATTTTAGAATCTAAAGTAGTTGGTAGCTAAAATCTTAGTAGCTAATTATATATCAATTTAGAAACTAATTTATAAATTTATACACTACTTTATACACCAATAATTTTTTAGTCTTTAAAATAATTTCTAATTTAGTCAATGTACTAACTAATTATTTATTTTTTTTCTCTGAAATTGGTTTCTATTTAATAATTTTGTAGTATTATTTGATTTAAGTCATATATGTTCATTCATTCTTTTGAGTTCTTAGTTTTCTTGACTTCTAATTATGAGACATAACATAGTTTTCTTATATAAATAGTTAAAGGATCTTAATTGTTTTAATTGAGTTTTGATATTACAAAATTTGTAGCCAATTATAACATTTATGTTTTGAGAATTCCTTTAAATTTGAATTTAAGTCTTGAGAAATTAAAAACATAAATAACAAAATTAATATTGTGTATGTTTACTATTTATTTTGAGACTTAAATATATTTTTAATTGAGTTCTTTATCGAATGTTGAAGTTAGTTTCATTATTGTGAGTAGTTTTATTTATTTCTTATAACATAATTTTCTTTTAAAATTGTTTATTATAACTTTTTATTAGTAATTCTTAATATATTGTTTGAATTATTTTTATCTTTTAAATTATTTCTCTTTGTCACATTCTTCTTATGTCATATTTTACTTCTTTTGACTTATTTTTTGATTTTGTACATTTTAGTTTGTCTTTAAATTTTCCTAGTTTTGTCTTAGTTTTCTATTTTTTTACCACCTACCTTAAATTTGTTACATCTTTTACTTTGAATGTAAAATTTATGATGTATTGCTTAAAAGTTCTTCTTAAAAACTAAAGGGGAATTTCAATGAGAATATTCACTATTTCTAGAGTGATATGAACAGTAAGGTTCATGTCACTACAAGACAATGATTAAATATAAACTAATTTTAGAGATCAAAATAATTAGTTACTATTTGACTAAATTAGAAACCATTTTAAACTAAAAGAATTTTTGGTATCTAAAGTAGTTTCTATTATTAATAAAAATTTATAAAATAGTTTTTAAATTGGTATCTAACCCTTTGTTGTCAAAGTTTTATCTATTTACTACTTTATATTCTAGATTAGTCTCTATCAGTCTTTTAGAGACCAATTTAGAATTTAAAATATTAGTAACTAAAAACTTGATAGCTAAGGGTTAGATATCAATTTAGAAACTAGTTTATAAATTTTTATTAATAATAGAAACCATTTTAGATACCAATAATTTTTTAGTCTCTAAATTAATATCTAATTTATTTAATATAATGACTAATTATTTTTGGTCTCTAAATTTTGTTGCTATTTAATAATTTTCTTGTATTGTATATTTTTTTTTTAATTGTGCTCATTATTTGTTTGTGTATATATTTTTTAATTTTGTCCAAGTTGGATGACACTTGGAGAGAAAAAGTCAAATTCCCACGTTTGGAGATAAATTTGATCTTGAATTATAGGTGGAAAAGAATAATGGAAAAACTTGGTGTCCATTCGTTAATTGTGGTGATATTCATATTATTAAGTTGTGTTTTTCCTAATTTGTAGGATATGCTTAAAATTGATGGAAACAAAAACAATATGATAACAATATGATGTTGAAATCAGTAGGAAATTAAGGATATTGAAATGAGATGATTTGAAGACTTGCACGAGAAGAAATTTTGTATAGCTTTTTTATATGTGAAATAAAAGGCTTAAGGAAAAAAACGAGAGAACTTATTAGAAAAAAAAAAGGAGAAAATAAAGATGAAAAGAAAGTTAATAAAAAGCATAAAGAGAAAAGAGAAGGATAAAAAAAAAAAAGGAAAGAAAGAGAAGGATCATAGAGAAAAGATAATGAAAAAAAAAAAGAAATATTAAAAAAGGAAAGAGAGAGATACTCATAATACCCTCAACAAACTTGAAACAAATCTTTAAAAGAAGGATGACAAAACTTTAAACTCTTCTTCTCATTTAAATAATGAATCTTTTTTTTTTAAATTTACTAACTTGACTCCTTTTCCTTTTTTCTTAGGAAATGGTTACATATTAAGGAGTAATGAAAATAAGTGGAAGAAGGAAAATGAGATAAAAGAAGTAAAATTCACAATAAATACATATGTTTTTAATGATATGTCTATGTGTTTTTCATTTAATAAAAGTTGTATGAACATTCATAGATATTTCTTTTTTGTTTGCAAAGGATTTTTTTTTTTTTTTTGCTCGTGTATAAATAATTTATTTTGAAATTGTTTGATGTATTTTTCAGGTTGGTCTTTGATCCTAGAGGGAGATCACCAAGCATCATGATAATAAGATATTTACCTCTCTCGAGATTCAAATTTTATCTTAGATAGATTTTTGTTTTGAATTATTTTAATACTTATGTTTGTATACAAATTTAAAGTCTAATTTTATGGAGTACCTAATAACCACCTAATCAAACTGAAATCATACAACAAAAAACACAACAAGAGTATAAGGAAAGGGAAAAAACATATACTAAAACTTAAAGGATAGGATCAAGGATCTTTCCCTCCATTTTGCCTTTCTGGAAAAGAAGTGAACCACCACCATTACCATGATTCATGTAACCTCTAACCCAAAACCTTAAGGTCAGTAATTTGTATGTCTCCTTCCTTATAGACGAAGATCGAGCTTTAATGAAGAGTTTGTAGAGTTTTTTTTTTCTTCTTAGCCTTGTAAAAATTGTATAGAGTACTTAGTTAGTTTTGAGCCTTGTATTTTAGGCCAAAGTAGAGAAAGATGTAAATAGAAAACAAAGTAAATTGTAAAATAGTATAAGAGGGGTGCAAATAGAAATGTAGGTAAGGAATGCATGAGGCTCCACATGTCTTCTCCTAAATGGAGAGGATTTGCACCAATAAGGTGGTGACACTTGTCACACTCTCATTTGAGAGTTTTTGAGAGACTTTCTCCTATAAATAGGAGTCTCTTATACATGCATTTTTTTAACTTGGAATTAGTAATGAAATGTTGCCTATTATTTGGCCATTCTACTTGTTCTTAAGTTCTCCCTACGTTAGTCTCCTTCAAGACATAGCCTAGACTCTTTCCTAGTGAGTTGGCCTCACCTCTCACTCTCACAAATTCATAACTCCACTTCAATCCATGGAAACCCCTCTTGAGTTTCTTTAATGTTTCTGCTTCACAAATCTCCTTCATCATCCATCCAAAGAAGAAATTACAAAGATCACTAAGAGAAGAATATAGTTTTTCCATCATTTGGTATCAGAGCTTAAAATACAAGGCCCAAAACTTCCTAACTACTCTATACAACTTTTACAAGGCTAAGAAGAAGAAAAAGACTCTACAAACTCTTCATTAAAGTTTGATCTCTATCTATCTTCTTGGCCGAAAGTTTTGAGACTGGACGGTTGCCATCATCCCCTCCCTCTTGAAAAGGATCTGTCCTCAGATCTGAATGATGTTCAATTACAACAACCTCTGTTTATTTGATGTTTTTCTCCTGGATCAAATGTCAATCTACAATAAACATCAAACAAACATGAGATAAATTTCTTTTTTAAAAAAAAATTAAAACAAAAGAAAACTGAACAAAAATAAGGCCCTTTATTTTTATAAAAGTTTTGAAAGAAAAAAACAGGACCCTTTTTGTTTATTGCCCAAGCTAGGCAACAACATCACAAAGTATTGTTTTTGATATTTTTGTGAAGAAGAATGAACATTATATAATTTGAAAGAAGAATTCAAAGTATTGCAATCCCCCTTTAAGGATTCTTTCTCAGCAATGCTTGTAGGTGGTGTCATAAAAGACTCTCCTTTGTTGGTTTCCTCTTCTTCCTTTTGAATCAAACATTCTTTTGTATTTTCTGTGGAGGAAACATTTATATCTATAACTAGTTTAGCTCCAAACATAGATTTTTCTTCAAGGACATCCTCACAAGGATTTTCTAGAGAAGATAAGATGTTATTGATATCTAATTCAACTCCAGAAAAAGAGTTTTTTGTACTTTCCTTTTCTATCATCACTTTTTCTCTCTTTTCTTTCTCTTCTCTATCTTTCCTTTCGTTCTCCTTTCTTTCTCTTTTCTCCTTCTCTTCTTTCTTTCTGACAAGAGTTTGAAAATTTTCTTTAATCTCTTTTTCTCTTCTAGCATATTTTTTTCTCCGTATATAAAGTTTCTTCCTTTTTCTACAAGCTCTTTCATTTCTTCTCCAAGCTTCTTCTTTTCCATATACGAAGGTAGAAATTTTTTTCTTCGCATACACATCTTCAATTAATCCCAATTCAGTACTTCTGATTTTCTCCCAATTCTAACAGCAATTTCCCTTTTTGTCCACCAAGACCTAGCATATTCTTGAAAACTTAGGGTAGCCATGGAAAATCTACTAAATTCATCCAATTGGTGTTTTTCAAAGATTTGATCAAACTTTGTCTCTCATTCTAAATATACTTCAACATTTTTATTTCCATCAAAGTAAGGAATGTATACTTCAGGCTCTGTAGAATAATATAAACTTCTAGGCTCAAAACACATCCCTTCCTTTTTTTGATAATGAGGATTATAAATCTTTCTTCTATGACTATGCTCCTCATCTCTATGACTATTGCCTTTTTGGCCCAATTTTTCATATTTATACCCTATCTTCCTCTCCTTTTCCAGGTCTTTTGGATGTTTTATGCTTTGTTTTTCTTCAACTTTTCTCTCCTCTTTTTGCCTTAAAATTCTAAGTTCCTTCTCAAGAATGGCAAGACGAATATCTCTCTCAATCTTTTCCTTTTCTTTTTGAATAACCTCTTGTTGCCTCCACAGTTGAAGTGAATTAAGTTCTTGAGAAATATTTTTCAATTGTTTTGATGAAGAACTTGAATCACTTCTATTATGATGAGAAGTATACATAGACATATTAAGCTTTGTATTTAAAGGATTTTTCACAAGAAGGAAAGTGAGTTTAGCACACAAGGTAAATTTCCAAGAAAGAGAGGTGGATCACAATGGACACTCTTAAGTACCAAGTCTTTCCTAGCCAGAACTTATCCCAATGCACTTCACAAATCTCCTTCCAATGAAATATTCTTCAACACAAACAAAGAGTTTTCTAAAGAAAGAAACTAAAAGAGAGTTTTAAAAACTAAGAATTTAAATTGCAACAAAAATTTAAACTAGACGACTCCTAATGGTGAGGCTTGTTGACACTTATGAACCGTCAAGACACACTCATCATCTAAAGCGTGTATCTAATAAGAAAATTAAAGAAAACTTGTAGGATATGGAAGAAAACCAAAGGCTCTTCCAAGACACCTAAAGTAAAGATAATGGCAAAATTACAAAAATTGAAATTACACAAATTTTTTAAAAAATCTTCAAAGTTCTCTTCTCTTCTCTCACAAGTGTTTCTCTCCAAGCCTCTACTTGTTTGTCCTCTAAAGGTGATTACTCCTTGCAAAGTCCTTTGCCTTCTCTTAGGATGGTACCTAGAAGTTAGCTCAATTCTCATAAAGAACAAATCCAAGATATATTCCACTTCAAGAGGTCAATAATAAAAACAATAAAAACTCAATTTGAAGAGTGAAACTCAAAGGAGATTAGAGATGACAAACACAAAGATTATCAATAAAATCAAGACAAACAAGAAATTAAAGGTTTTCAGGAAAGTAGGCACTCAAAAGAAAACAACTAAAGATAGGCACTTAAATGAATTACAAAATTAAAACAAAGAATGACCAATTTTCTTAATAGAGCATGGAACCCAAAATATGTTGGACCTATGTAGCTTTGCCTAATTAAAAGCTTCTATTCCTGCTCTTCGCACCTCCAAAATTAATGCACCAAAATTCTTACCAAATTACAACTTCACATCCTGAATGTTCCAGCCAAAGCATTACTTTTCTTCACGTGATTGCTTCACTGGACCGAACTTTTAATTGCATCAAATTTTTTCTGTACCAAAAACAACAATTTTCACAGTACTACAAGGTTGAACCAATCTCCAAGTGACAATGTTGTACATATTGTTGCTCCAATCTATTTACCTCAATTTACCAATTTCACTAACCAATCACCGAGCTATTGTTCAATCAACTTCTTCACGTTTTTTTTAAATACTAATTTCTCAATTTGCAAACACAAATTAATTATAGCATTTTCATTGAATTTGCACCACTAGAATTTACTCTTTTACTGATATTCAGTTGCACCGTCAAATTGACTAAGTGCAATACAACTTCAATTGCTAACTCAGAAAATTTTGCACCAAGTATGTACGAAAACAAGAATTGCACCACTGCAACCCAAATTTTACTTCCACTAAAAACAACACTTCAATTTTTTAATTCAATATCAGTTCCACCAACAAATACAGTTTTAAAAAGAAACAAAATTGTACCAAAACAGCTAACCAACCACCAATTCAAAAGAAAATCAAGTTACAATTGCACATGTTTATTTTTCTTAATCAACTAGCAAAGTTTAATTCCTAGAAAATGTGCTAGGAATTTAATCAAATAACTCCAATGCATAAAAATATATTGCTAAAACATTGTACCAGCTGTTGGTTTTTAATACAAATCCAAATTATGCATTAACTTGCTAACGAATTCCCCCAATCCAATGATAATCTTCAATTTCCAATCAAATTTCAGCAATGTAAAACAATTACACAAACCAGTGTTCAATCAAAATCTGCACCGCCAATTCAAACAGTGCCTTCCACCAAGAACAACAAAGATCAAATGAAATTTAGAGGCACAGTTTCAATTAGAAACTACAACAACAAAACTAGAAAACACAAATAAGCTTGATTCCAAATGAATTGAGCCAAAACAATTTATCAAACATTTTCTCTGCAGTTTAACCACAATACAAACTACTTCATACTCCACCACTAATCAATTACTAACATTGCCAGCTTCAAATAAAAATTGTTTCACACCAAAAAACTTCAAATCACAAATTCAAGATGATGATAAATCAGCTATCACACACATATATGTATTTTCAAGAATCTCAAAAAGAAATCAGAAAAACTCAACCTATTCAGAGAATGTGCCAAATCAAAGAACGAAACACAAATCTAGTTTTCTGACGAGGAAGTTAATCGCATTGTTTTTCCAACAATCCTGTACATAACCAATTCCAATCATAGATTTCCAAAATCTCTAAAAAAGAAATGAAGAACAAGATGAAGAATGCAGAAACTGACTGTTTCACCAAGTTAGGTCGCTAAACAAATGCAAACTCCGTTCACTACTTTAGGTCACCAGAAACTCACGAAACATGAAATGCACCATTTAATAATTCTCTATTTCAATTTGCACCGATTCAAGCACTCGAAATCACACAAACAAAATTTGTACTGAATCAATGAAATTGTAACAGAAAACAGTGCGCCAAAACCTCAAGCACGAAAATGAACGTGACTGAAAATGCACCAGAGTTTCTTGAAATTTGAAAAACTTATATGGATTACTGCTCACACCACTGGATTTGCTTTCTAAACCACAAACAATTTTGGAAACTTTTTGAGAATTTTCGAAAATGAATTTTGGAGAAGATGATAATGGGAACCTAACTTTAAAGAAAATTGATAATGATCTAATAGAAATTTAAGAACTCAAAATGAAAATTAAAAGCACTCAAGAGCTCTAATCTATGAAGAAATTTTGAAAAGAAAAAAAACTTTCAAAAAGGTAACCAATGGAGTTTATGACAAATTTGGACTAAACATGACTCTATACAAAACATTTATTATTATAAAATCAAATGACTCAAATATAAGAAAATTTCACCGAACAAATTTGAAGGAAACTAAAAAAATTCAAAAGTACACATGAACATGAACACAATAACACCTAAAAGAACATACATGAAGGTTCAAGTAAGAACAATTAATTTGAATCGAACAAAAAGACAAAAAACACAAAATCAATTGGTAGAAATATTCAAGACATGAAAAACAAAATATGAAAACGTGGAACTATGAAAAAAATAGAAGATCTTACAACCATAGCTCTGATACCAAATGATGGAAAAACGATATTCTTCTATTATTGATCTTTGTAATTTCTTCTTTGGATGGATGATGAAGGAGATCTGAGAAATGGAAGCATTAAAGAAACTAAAGAGGAGTTTCCATGGATTGAAGTGGAGTTAGGAATTTGTGAGTGAGAGGTAAGGCCAACTCACTAGGAAAGAGTCTAAGTTAAGTCTTGAAGGAGACTAACCTAAGAAGAACTTAAGAACAAGTAAAATGGCCAAAAATAGGCAACATTTCATTACTAATTCCAAGTTAAAAAATACATGTATAAGAGACTCCTATTTATAGGAGAAAGTCTCTCAAAAACTCTCAAATGAGAGTGTGACAAGTGTCACCACTTGGTGCAAATCCTCTCCATTTAGGAGAAGACATGTGGAGCCTCATGCCTTCCTTGCCTACATTTCTATTTGCAGCCCTCTTTTACTATTTTACACTTTACTTTGTTTTCTATTTACATCTTTCTCTACTTTGGCCCAAAATACAAGACCCAAAACTTCCTAACTACTCTATACAATTTTTACAAGGCTAAGAAGAAGAAAAAGACTCTACAAACTCTTCATTAAAGCCCAATCTTCGTCTATCTTCTTGGCTGAAAGTTTCGTGGTTGGACGGTTTCCATCACCCCTACATATCCTCCAAACTACTACAATCCACTTACTAATTTTTATTTCTTCTTGAATATTTTAGGTCAAGCATAATAAAAAGACTTAGGTGAACCCTAAGTTGATTATGAGAGACTGATGACACTCTTATTTAGATGGTAGATAAAAAAATATGTCAAATAAAGGAAGAGGTATCACTATGAGTAGGGGAAGAAGTGGACATAGAGGTAACATACCCCCTACCCCTACTACACATTCCAGTTATGAATTGACATCTGATTGCATAAACCTTTGCACATACTCATTTGAATAAACTCTTATATGAACCTACCATGCTGACTTCAAATTATGATTCTTTTTTTATAATTTTGTTGTCTAGCTCCTACTTAGAGCCACATACAAGACAATACTCACATCATACATTAGTTAACCCATATGCCAACATACTAAAACTCTTCTACTAATATCATATCATTATTATCCAAACAATTTGACAATATTTTAACTATTAAATCACTTATTATATTTATTTTAGACTTGTAGGGCTTATTTATCTTATCTTATTTTACAAGTTTAATTATTTTATTCAACCATACATTGTTCCAAGTGACACAACCTTATGCATTTGTTTAAGTACCAATCTACGTTTCAAGCGATCAAACTTGTGTCTCACTTAAACAAGCATAAATTCATGTTAAATCAGATGTCAATTCTCTTGCTTATGACATTGATCACACTATTTAGACAAAACTTTGTATATTTTTCCTACAATGCCTTATGTCTCCTTCAAGCAATCTAAGCTTGTTTATTCTGTAGTTATTCAATAGTTATTTAAGATAATTATATATTAGCTTTAACAACCAAAATAATCTTATGAAAAATCTTTCCATCTAACAAATTACTATATATATAATTTTATATCTATTTATGTTAAAAAAATATATAAATTTGTAATAGTATTTTTGGTGACGATATAGTGATATTTTCCATTGTAAAAATTATAACACGAGGGACTGCCATTGATATACTGGAGGAAGGAGGGGATGACGTCAAGTCCGCCTTACCTTTATGGGCTGGGCCACACACATGCTACAATGGCAATTACAATGGAAAGCAAGATTGTAAGGTGGAGCAAATCCGAAAAGATTGTTATTTTAACAATTTATAAGATCAGATAAGTCTTATGATGTGAATTCTCGATTTCAACATTGAAATTGTTTTATATTTAGAAAAAAAATAGGAACCTTCTCATCATTTACATTTTTTTTGAATTAAAAAAATACTAAAATGTTTGTATAAATCTAAAAAAAAAATTACCAATCAAATATAAAGGTGCAATATTAACAAATTTGATATTGCTCCTTTATTTTTAAACAAAAACAAGATCAAAATTTTATCATTTATTCTATAATATAATTTTTATAACTCTTTCTATTTGATTGTTTAATCTTTTTTTAGTTAATAAGGTTTAGTTAAAAAGTTAAAGAATCCAATATAAAATATAAAATATAAAATAGAAACGTCCATGATCTAATGGATAGAACATAAGTCTTCTAAACCTTAGGTATAGGTTTAAATCTCCTTCGTGTATTTTTAAAAAGGAATCCTTTTTTCTTCGAATATTAACAGTTAATATCCTTTTGAAACAATATCTTTTTCTTCATTGGAATTGATGGTGAATTCTTTCGATTTCTTATTCTATTTTTTTTTATCAGCAAAGAATAGAATTAAATTAAAAGGGACATTTGAGGGATGTCCCAATCCTTATACAAAAACCATTCACCATTTGTAGCTATAATCATATCTAGATCAAGGCAACCAAACCATAAAAAATATGACAACACTAAGAGAAGGCTACCAATACAGCTACAAAAGTGCCTCTAAATAATGCAGTAAAAACATGGCAGCTAATTCCAACATCCTGTACCACTGGATCTACATCAAACATGCAATTCCCTGACTTTTTTCCCTCTACTGCAGCCCCAGATACCCCCTACCCATCCCTTGGCCCATCTTGTTGGTATTTCAATGCGTACAAGCCCCCAAACTGTCTACAACCGGGTTCTCTACACTACATAAAACTAGCATCCAGCGACACCCAGTTCAAACTTCACTTCAATATTACCCACCTTTTCCACTTACCAACATGACCTTCCATGTACACCACTGGAGGCTTAAGTTATAACAACAACCTCAACACAAGATCTAAGCCTGCATTTCGGTTTTACCTTCTTACTTGGACATCAGCAGATATGCTCCTTCCAAGAGAACCAATCACTTCAGTTGCTTGTCAAAGAACTTCAAAACCGAATAGATCCTCCCTGTTCTATCATAAATGGTAACATCTCCAACCAGCCCCTCAACAAAAAATTGTTATCCCGTGGTCGAAAAAAGAGCCTAGTCGTGACTCATGCATTTGTAATATTCAAGAGAGGAGACCCTTGGCACATCATATACGTAGACTTTCAGTTGGCTTGTAAACTTGTAAAATACTTCCCCATACCCCAGCTTCTGCTTCGTACTCCTTTCAACACTTCCTACCACTTTCCTCACCACTTCCTCCCTTAATTTCATCTGCTTTGCTGTAAAATCGTTCTGCTTCAAAACTGAATACATCCACAAGCTGTGTGAATATCAGTATTCACGTTAACTACTCCAAGTACTATTCTCCTGCTCTGTTTTACTTCTGCAGTAGATACCCAACCACACCACTACAGAATACTTTGCTCCTCCATTATAACCATTAATCATTCCTCCAGAGACTCCTTGGCTTCGACTCTAGCATCATTAAAGACCTCCCTTTTCATAGTACACTTTGTAAGCATTGGCTTGGGTTCAAGTGCCAATCCGAAAAAGCATACGAAAAGGAGCACATCCTATGTTTCAACCAAAACCAAGTATGGACTTGAGCCATTTGGAAAATCTCTTCGGCGTCAGGTACCCCTTGCTTAAAGATAACATTGTTCCTATTCTCCCAGATACATCGAACTATTGCCACCCACATCCCTTTCCACACTTGATTCTGCTTAATGGACATATGAACTAGATAGAAGTTCTCAAAGTTACACCTTAAATCCTTATGTTGAACAAAC
>Ga0123342_1009132_pt1 | contig 12054 bp, 5 predicted proteins | sample Turbeawhitnodule_FD_89960 | JGI IMG/M metagenome (GOLD analysis project Ga0123342, IMG submission 89960) | Root nodule microbial communities of legume samples collected from Mexico - Turtle bean Mexico white nodule | ecosystem: Host-associated > Plants > Roots > Nodule | place: Mexico: Nepantla... | reverse complement strand
ATTCCTAGTTCATTCATCCATTGCACACATATAACATTTAAATTTATTTAAGTTACTAATCAAAAGTTTTATCTAACTTTTTTTTTCTTAAGCCAAATAAAACATTTTTAGATAAAATTGACTTTCTATTTTTAAATACATCCATAACATTTTGCATTAATTAATTACTTCATCTTGAATTTATATTCTTAAATTTATGTATATTTTATATAATATTTACAAAATTTAAATACGCTTTTTTTTTACTATTTTTTACTCAATTATTATTTTTCTACATGTTTTCAAATCTTTATAAACTTTTTAAGATAACTTCTTTTAAATAATTTCAAAATTAAACACTTCATCAATTTAATAAATTTAATTTAACTAATTTATCATAATTTCAAAAATAAAATATTTATTACAATATATAAATCAAATAAATTTAAAATAAATAATCTTTAAAATAATAAAATATTTTATATAACATTTAAATAACTTAAATACGTCTTTTCTTTTACTCAATTAATTTTAAATCAAGCACTTAATTAATTTAATAAATTTAATTTAACTAACTTATATTAAAAATTTAAAAATTAAACAATTTATTATAATATTAAAGAAATAATTTTAAAATAAATACAATAAAGAATTAAATATTAAAATATTTCTTATAATGTTATACATTAAATAAATTTTAAAAACCTAAAATATAAACATGTGTGGGTCGTGGCCGACGCAAGCCGACGCATACATTAAACTATGCGTCAGCCGTTTTTTTAAAAAAGAAAATTAAATCTGTAGGTGCGTCCGTTTTGTGTTGATTGTCCTCAAAATTAAGTTTGCGTGGATTTTGCGTCTGTTTACCGACGATATTCGTGTCCACAGTTGATCCACGCAAATATTTGACAGCTAAATCCTCATTTTCTTGTAGTGATAATTCAACCATTATCACGTCCTTTATTAAGAGAATATATGAAAACTTTAGTTAATAAACCACACAAAAGGAACAATCTAGGGTATTAAAAAGGTGGCCTTCGTTACTTTAATTTAAGCTTTTGGAAGATACCTTATGCATAGTACTTCCATTCTAATAAATAAGCCAAGGCCGCTAATATAAATGGAACATTGACATAATTATATAAGAAAGAAATCTGAAATTATAATGAAACAGTATTGTATCGGTGAGAACTGTACGACTAATGTCATGTTTCGGTCCTCATTATTGGGCCAACTGAGGTAAAGATTCACGTCTATAGGGTCGACCGACAACACAAGTCCAATTACACGCAATCAAGGTCAATGAAGCTAATCCGCGATTAAGAGATAGGTAATGCAGCCCTAAACGCGGTTCAACTCCTTAACCTGACCCAATAAGAAAAGTTCACCAAAGGTAATATAAATAACACATATTTCAAGAATCAGGTACGTTATCATATATCGTGCTCTTAGAACCGAGTACCGAACGTCTTTGCTGACTTGAGCGTCAGAGTGCCTTCTAGAGGTACTCCGAGTCTGGATCACGAGAAGATCAAGAACCGATACTAGGAAGGAAGAGTGAGGAGTTTGCAAGGAAAGGAACTAAAAGACAGTACGATCAACCGATATAAGGAGATAGAAAAATCTTTTCAATAGTTTTCTAGGTCCCAACCCTCCTAAATAAAAGTATGAAGTATGGTGGAAACCACTCCCATAAATCCACTTTGTCAATTTATGACATTAAAATTCTCAAGCAAAATCAGCATCAACATCAAAATCAGCATCAGCATCAACATCAGCATCCTAATTCAAGAAAGAGGCAGGTAGAAATTACCTTCCCAACATATTTCTGCCCAAATCTTTGGGGGTTTATAGTCATAAATTCATAATAATCTACCTTAATTTACATTGCAGAAGTTAAGGTCATGCCAAAAAACATCATGTAATATCCAAGGCAACTAGATTTCCATCATAGCCAATAGAAGTTCAAAGAAAAATTCCTAATAAAAATTTTGATGGTATGGTGAATATGACTCCATACATGAAGTGTGGTGTTAATTGGTTTAATATCATGAAAATTACTATCTTTTCTAGAAGAAAGGTGCATGATCAAACCCAATAAAGATTATAAAAGAAATTAATTACAGAATTATCTTTTTGCTAGATTTTTTTTATCAGTAATGAAAAAAGGGACACTTAAGGGTGTTCCAATCCTTATACAAATATTACACCTGACATAAGTAGAGTTAAAGGATAAACCATTTAAAATAATACAACTCATACTATATATGATTGCCGCATTGAACTTGGGCTGCTTAAACTAGCAGAGGTGCGTTGCTGGAAGTACCAGACTGCTGGATTGCCTTTGGATAGATGAGAAAAATCTCCCTTCCTTCGTATTGCTTGAGGCCAATGCCGGCTGCATGAATGCAGGGTGGTGCATGATCCAACACGTTTTGACAGCAACCCAACCTGGACATACAGTTTGAGCGTATAGCGTTCCATATATTGGAGAAAGGATCAGTGCTGCTCTCCTAACTCTACCCCTATAGACACCCTGCATAATGGCACACACAACAAAGGCCAGCTTGATCACTTTGTCATTTTGTCACCCTTCGCAGCTCCAGGACGGAATGCCAGCGCAAATATCAGCCCCAACAGTCTTTTGTTGAATTGCTCCCCCTTAGGTACCTACAACACAAGGAACACCACCACTCCAACTCCCAGCCCCATTAGAGCATCCCAATACATCATGTCCTACCCAATCCTCACAGGAGTAGTTTAACAACAATTCAAAGTTGGGCCATGCAGGAGCCAACCCGGCAAAATCCACGTGCACCAGCAACCCAGCCCATACCTCAGCCACACCAGCAGTCCCACATCACCCCACACAACATCCAAATTGACAGAGTATACCGGTGGTGTTTACCACCCGAAGCTTCAGCTGTTGGCACAACATCTGTTAAAACGCCAGGGAACTAGCATAAGCATTTGGCCTAGGATGCCAATTACAGAAGGCAAGGTGTTGTACCATATGCAACCACATCAATTCCAACCCCCTGCTGCATTTCGATCACCACGCCTCCCTAGACCCCTCACTAGAGCACCAATATTACATCCTCAAGGGGAATATGGTTGTACTATAACACAGGATCTTCTTAGAAAAAGGGACCGTCCAAGGATCCAGAACACTAGGTCTACATATCCCTGCTGTAGACAAAAAGCCACCCCCCACTTTCCTGGTCCCCTTTACTTATAACTCTTGATACAAGACATTGGGTTCAAGATCCAGTCCATGAAGGAGTAATTAAACCTTTCTACCTTATGCTTCATCCATAACCACGATTTAAGTTGGGCTTTTTGAAACACTTCTTTTGCGTCTACTACTCTTTGCTTGAACACCACCGAGTTTCTGTGCTCCCAGATACACCTTACTATAGTTGCCCAAATACCTTTCCATACCATGTTTTGTTTGTTGCTGGCCTGGGCAAGCAGGAAGCTCTCAAAGTGGCTCTTTAGGACATTATGTTGTACAGAAAAAATACCAATCCACCTATAACACATGTCCCATACGCGCAAAGCCAACCCACACTCCATAAACAGATGAAAATATGAAAAGAGGAGAAAACTGAATAAGAACAAATTACTATAAGAATAACCATTATAAGGAACCAAAGAGGAAGACTTTGGTCTAAACATACCAAGGTAGGTTCTCCCAAAGTTTGAAAGCAACCAAAAGGATAGAGCAAAACAAAAATCATCTGATAAAGAAAACCCACATACCACTTTATAGGTGCTCAAGAATAGAACTTAGATCATTGGGATCAATATCCTGCTCATCTTTTAGAATTATCTGCATTACGAAGATTAGAATGATTATTGAAGAACCATGCATTGGCTTCAAATGGCAACCATTAAATCAATTCAAATTTGCTTCAAAACAACAGTGAAAAATGTAAATTTTGTATATAACTAATAATTAATGAATACAAAAGAAAACAAAATATAAGTATTTTACCTCACCTCAGAATACTCAAAACGTCGCACAAGCATCAAAGGTATTTTAGTTGGGTTCCGCGAAAACAACCATTTATTTAAGCACTTACTAAGACAATGAAAATTAGCAATCATTGATCTTCTACAATGAGATAGACATTTAGAATCCCAATACATATACAACCTTAATTTCTAGAAGAAGTACATGTTTTTGGCTTTGATTCTCCATCAATGAGAGACGTTGCAACTGATTGCGAGATGTGAAATCCCATACCTGGAACTTCCTGTAGAAAATTAAAATCCATATTAGTTTTCCAGAGAAAATATATTCTATCTAAATTCATTTAAGAGAAGTTTAATCAGAACACCTGCGGGTCAACCAAACATTCATGTTTATGCCCCACCCAATTGTTAGAAAGTTATATTAAAAATAATCAAAATTTTAATTTGTATCTATTTTTTCTATATTATCAAAATTTTGTTATAAAATATTTTAATGAAAATGACTACTTTTTAAAAATATTTTTATATTATTTTTATTAAAAATTTTAAATATAAACTTTACTTAAAACTAAATTCATTGGTCATAAATAATAAGTGAATAGGGTATGGCAACTTTTTGTCAATTATTATATATGATAATTAATGTTAGAACTAAACTACAGCAGGTGGGACTCGAAGCCAAATCTCTTGAAGAATGTCCATAGAAGTTTTAGCCAGTAAAGATTTATTGGCATGTCATGATTATTATTATTATACTTATGAGTATGATTATCAATACTAATATAATTAATAAAATAAAAATTAATAATATTATTCATATATTTAATATCATTATTATTATTAATATTATTAAATATTATTAATATTTCTTAGCCAGCTTGGCTAGCTCCGTCTTGCTGATGCTAAACAACATTCTCTCTGCGAGGAAAGAAAATAAATGGTTAATGACAGTAATAAAGTTATATTTACCAATGTAGGCTTTCAAGGCACTAGGGAGGTACTCTTTGGTCAATTAGTAGGAAGTGTCAAAGAAAACCTTCAGGATGGTTAGGAACTCGCAAATTCCTTGATCTCTTGGTGATAAATCTTCCAAGCGGCGAGCACTCTAGAATTTGGGTTTAGGGGTCCAATACTAGAGAAATTCGTCCAGTAGGGTTGGATCTCCTGTTGAAGCTCGGACTTTAACAAATTTACCTTTAAAATTTTTGTATGACGACTGGAAGAGGGTAAGCAAACCTCTTCCAAGGGCACCGGTTAGGGACACCCACAGTTGGCGACTCGTGTGCTTAGCCTCAAAGAACTAAAGAAAAACTTCCATAGTTGGCGAGGTGCCAAGATGTGAACAAAAAATAATAAAAGCTCGGATAAATGCTCAACTATTTAGATGTAGTTAGGCAGGAGCTACGTTGAGCTCGGATAACAGTTATTTTTCAAAGATAGACAGGGGAAGGCGAAGAAGAACCTTTTTGAAAAAGGTGACATAAAAATAGCAAAATGGACCATTGAGGTTCGACAGTTTATCACAGCAAACGGGTTCACCCTCCCTACACTCTATGGTTTTGGCAAACCTCTCCTATTTTTACTCATGGAGCATCCGTTTTCTCTCAACTCCCTAATACATAAATGGGTTTTGTAATAAGAAACCTCTTTCAAAAGCTCTTTTTTAGCCTAGTGATACATAGAACCATAATTCATTGTAGATATAGCTAGAACACAAGCATAAACACAAACAAAATGCAAGCACACTTCAGGCTAGGCAAAGTAAGTGAATCAAAATGAGATTTCAGTTCAGGCAATGCAATAGACAAGATGAATAAACAATTAACAATAGAGATTAGTGGGGAGAAAAATATCTAGTGCGACGGTGATAAGAGATAGTTCGGCGATGAGAAGAAGTGCGAAAAAGGTTTTAAGTTATTTGAAAGAAGGAGATGAAGCAACAGTGCTTCCTCACTGTTGATACATGTGCCACATGGACGCTTTAAATTTAGTGTGGTGAGATGTCCCATCATGAAACGCTTCGGTAACCACGTCTCACCTACTCTCTGTGAAAGTGTCACGTTAGTTGCCAACGCTGGAAGACTCTTCGCCTAACCAAACTTAGCTCGAGTTTGAGGGCTTGTGTATTGGCCAGAAGTGCTTGGGACCTCGGTCCAAGTACTAGTATGGTTAGCCTAGTTTTAGGCGAGTATGGGCCAAAAGGCGGGTCATGAGCTCGGTCCAGACGTTGGTGGTCAACTTGAAAAGAATAATTAAAATAGATGGAACATTTATTTTAGTTATAATACATATGTTAATTAAATAGAAATAAAAGTTGTTGGAAATAATGTGGTTAACACCAGAGAATAAAGGTGTACATGCGTAGAATGTTTTGTTGTTGTTAAGCACCCGAAAATAAAGGTGCACGTAAGCAATATGTTTTTCTGTTATGATTATATGTTTTTTGTTTTGATTATATTATCCCTGTTGAGAATCTTGCTCTGTTGAGATTGGAGAAAATCGTTGAAGGGATATCTATAAAAGGGACTTGAGATCCTGAGTAAAAAGTATGTTGTTTCGGAATACTTGAGACTTACATTGATTTCATGTTTTGAATGTGCTCACTGACTTCATCGTCGGAGTATGATCAACAAGTAGAACCCTCTTTATCTCAATAGAGCACCAAGTATCTCGAAGTACTAATTGAAAAAAAATCAGAATAGGAGCTTGTCCATTCAATCGGTCAGCGAGAACAATTATTATTTTACAGAAAAATAAATTTAACAATAATAATTGTTAATAATGATAATAATATAATAAAATTATTAATAATAAATAATTTTTTTAAGATATTAATAATAGTATTAATTGTTGTTAGATTATCGATTACTAACAAATATATTATCAATAAAATTTTACCCGTCCTTTTCTTCGATAATTTTTATTTACTAACAGATTTTTTTTGCATTATCCACATTGATTTTCATCGATAATTTTTATTTACTACAGATTTTTTTGCATTATCCACATTGTTGGTCAAACCAGTTTGTTTTAGTGTCATTGTTAATGTATACTTCCTTTACCTTTTTTCTGCTTAAAGTTAAATGTTATTGCATATATTTATTTGTTTCTTTTTTTATTGTTATTATTTTACATCAAATATAATTTCTTATCTTTATGTTTTTAAATATCGATAATAACATATTATTTTATTTTATTATTAATTGTTAAATACTTTTATATTATATTAAATATTATATATTTTTTAAATGTTGTTAATAATAAACATTTTATAATTTGTAAAAACAAAGTAAACAAAGTAGGAAAAAGTTTCTTTCACATTTATTTTTTAAAAACTCCCACTTTACATTACATTATTATTTTATAACATGTAAGGTTGATGTGAAAATAATAATTTAATAAATATGAGATAAATTTTTAAAAATTACATGTTAAATGGGAGTGTGTTGGACAGTATCAATATTACTCAAATAACTACATATATTTTTGGGTGTTGCATCAAATTAAAAAACACACATGACATTCCTAAAGAATAATATTTTAATAATATTTGAGTTATTTTTAATTTAAAATTCTAATACATATTATTAAAGTGGTTCATGAAGTCCATGTTATATTTTTGAAGAGGGTGAACAAAACTTTTTCCATATTCTTGAAACCCAAACAACTATTCTTGAGACGAATAGCACTAGTAAATACAAAAAATGAAAAATCTTTTCAAAACTGAAAACTATTGAAATAATGTGTCTAATCATTATACAGCCGTTGACTGTTGCTGTACAACCAAAACGGAAGCCCTAGTCTCCATATCAGGTGAAGCAAGCAAATCACCAATGACCCCCAACTCAGAATATTCAGTCCAATTTTCCAGCCCAAACGTTTGAGAACATCTTATTCCATAGCGTCTCCCAACTACGATAAAATCAAATTTGTTGGCTATATCTTGGATGAAAACCGTTGTCTGAGATGCATCTTCTATAGTCTTCTCTGCATATGTCACATTCTCTAGGTTTCCATAGGTTCCACGCACCTCCCTCAACTCCTCATCATCAATCATGTCTTCCCAATTGGAGATATCACGGTCATGTGCAAGCAACCTATACACAAACAACCTGTTGCCAAGGTTTTTGGTAAACCTCTTAGCCAAGCACAATGCCTCTCTATCATCAGGTCCTCCCAAGAAAACCATGGCCACTTTATACTTTGCTGAGTGGAAGCCAGAAGGGCCACGGTTCACAAGAATCCCAATGGAGCAAGGTGCCCTTTCCAAAACCCTGGAGTTGAATGCCCTTATGTTGCTGTCCTCTAACTCGATTGAACCATCCCCTCCCCATTTGATATGAAATGGAAGAACTATAAGGGCTGCATTCTTGTCCAATGCAAGGTGACAAACATCTTCGTGCATAAGTGCCATTGGGGATATGGCAGTGTAGGTGTTGGCAGTGGCACAACCAGCATAGTCACGTTCAAAAAGGTCAAAGGTCACAATTATTTCCCCAGAGTAGTTGTAGGAGGACCCTACTTTTTGCTGAAGTCTGTGTGCAATGAAAATTGGAGTCGACCTTCCAACCAGCTCCTTCAGATGCAAAATATCTGCCACTAGGGTGTTCTCTGGACAAGGAGAAAAAAGCTGGAGCACGTTTTTTACGTGAATCATTTGGTGTGTCTTTTGGATGCATGCAACAACCCTAAGCTCATGATTCTGTTTCAAGCTCATAATGTTCCTCTTTTGATACCCTGCGTATTTCCTTGAAGGGTCATACAGTGCCTTCACACCAAGCTTCGAAGTTGTTCCTAGAACCAGCACCGAAATGATCAAAACACCTATTACTTTTTTATTTTCTGCCTGCAATGGTTGAAGAATCAAAAAGTTAGTTAGATCAGTAATTGAACATGCGTATCTGATAAGACAAGACAGTACACGATCATTCTCATGATGTCCAAAATACATATCTTAGAAACATGCATGCATGAATGAGTGTTTCAAGAATTAAAAAGTACCACTGTATCGAAGATGAGGATATAGGAGACGATATCCACAACACCTTTGCTGCTCAAAATGAGAGCAAGGCAGAAACCATCAGATAAGGGCATTTTACAGTAGCGGCAAATTCCCATGCACAATAGCATCTTAATCAATTGGGCCAATAGAATGAAGAGGGATACGACCACAAAGAATGATAAAGGTTCACAGTCTCTGAGATCCACCTTCATGGTGCAACATGTGACAAAAATTGAGGAGAGGAACCAACTGGAAAACAACTCTAGTTGGGAAACCAATTCGGACCCCAAAGGAGGACCTTCAGGCACTGAAAGGCCTAAAATAATGGCCCCTACTAAGAAGGGTTGGTTGAAATGCCCTGCAAAGAACCCTAATCCCAAAAACGTCACTATGATGCCATGGATATATAACTTATCCACAGGTTTCCCTTCTGGGGTGTTCTTCACAATCCACTTCATCGCTGGTCTCCCAATTAGTGGAATGCAGATTAGGTAAACAAAAAAAGCTACTATGTTTGTAATTAGATCAGGATATCCCAACTTCACACTTTTCACATAGTCAGCACTAAACCCTGCTGCGACTCCACCTGATCATAATACAACAATGCAAATCACATACATGCAAAAACACAAAATGAATAAATAGACAACTTTAGTCACCATCCATCCAATTATTTTACCTTTAAATTTAAATTTAATCCAATGTAAAATTATTCAATTCAACCAACTTTACAATTTCGTCTTACATTTTGTTTTTCTTAGAAAAGGTATTAAATAAATGAATTTAATATAATTCTTAAAGAATAGACAGTTTTTCTTTTATCAAAAAAAAATATTGATCTGAAGAATTATAAAAACAAAGGGCAAATTATTTTTTATCAGCAAATTATATGAAAATAAGAAAATTACATTGTGCTTGATTTAGCAACTAGTGTTAGCTTCTGTAAGATTTTGACATGAAAAAAAAAACAGAACAAGCATTGAATCAATTTTCAAAATCTGTGTAGTAAATATCAGTGTTTGTTTTTTATTATTAATGAACGGTGAACAGTTTTAAAAGAAAACAAACAGATAAAATAATAAATATTTGTTACGAAATAAGTTAATTTGTAGAAGTGTACTGTGTTTTATTTTGATAAAGTTGTTTGATTCATGAAGAAAATGATTTGATTTTACCAGTTAGGTCATTGACGAAAGCTGTGGAGAGGGCAAGGCGACCGAGTTCGGAGTTGACGATTCCGAGGTCGTTGAGCAAGGTGGACACGACGGCGAAGGAAACGCCGCCCTGAGTTACGATGACCATAGGCAAGCTGGAGAAACTGTCGTAATCATCGATTATGAGTTCCAGCTGGGAAGCGAAGATGTTCATGACGAAAAACCCAATAAATATGGAGATGCAGTAGGAGGAAAGAGCGATGACCCATGCCTTCTTCCCCGTTTTCGTGATCAAGCTTAGGTCCATTTGCACTGAGTTTATGAAGAGGAAGAATGAAAACCCTAACGATGAAACTGTGTTCAGGATATCAGCACTCCCAAAAGGGAACAACATCTTCTTGTACTCTTCAAATGGTCCTGTCTGAATTGATGGTCCTAGCAGAAAACCAGCCTGAAAAAGATGCAAATCCTAATCGTTTAATACATGTTGTTCAGAACCAACTCTTAACAAGAACGATAGACTGAAAGAAGCAAAAGGAAAACGATGATGAGCATAGAAAAGGGACACACCATGACTTGTGAAATGAAATAAGGGAACCCTAATTGCTTGAGAATGAAATGAAAGGCTTGCGTGACGGCAAAGATTATAACCATTTGAAGCTCAAGCATGGTGTATGCAGATTGTGAAGGCGATGATCCATTGGGATACTCCCAAATGCCATCGGAGATTATCTTCATGGGCTGATCCATGCACACGTTGAAGATCTCACGTCGTGACATAGGGATGGTCGTAATGAGCGTGGCTGAAGAGAAGATGGTTTGTGTGGAATTCATCTTGAAAATGCTTGCTGAGTTATCTACTTTATCAACAAAAGGAAAAATATGGGGTATTTTTTAGGGATACCCCAACCCTATTACAAATCACAGATGAAAAAACACAGATGAAGAAAGGTTATAGAGGTGAAAAAAGGTGATAGAGGTGAGAAAAGGTTATAGAGGTGAGAAAAGGTGAGACACGAACAAGTGATGGAAATGGTGAATCACAATGGAAGGAAAAGGAAGTGCATTAGAAAGGTGGGAGGGAAAATGGAATTAGGGTTTTACCAACTAGATACAGGGAAACACCAAGGTCCAACCTGAGTTTACTTAATTTGATGGTTATGAGAAACTTGCATACGTGTTGCAGGCTAATAACAGTGAAATTATGTGTGACAGATCATGTATATTTTATAACAGCATTCTATTTTGTTTATGTTTAGGGTGTCATTTTTCTTTTCACTGGACTCTTTCTTATTATGTATTTAATTTTTGTTTAGGATGTATTTTTCTTTCCACATAAATTTTTTGGTCATATATTTAATTCCTTTCTAACAATAGTTTGTTTAAAAATGACATTTTAGAGAATTACATTTTTTCTTTTATCAGTAAAAAAAAGTAACTTATACAAATAAAAGAAAGAGAATACCCACCTTTAAGAACAGCTGTTTCTGCAGCCAAAAAATTAGAAATCTCCTCCTAACTAAATCCTCTATTTCCTCTTAAAGCATATAAACAAGGAAGTCTGTAGTATTATAGTTATAAAATGTGTTTATTATGATACCATCATATAACACTACAAGAAAAACTTGATTTAGCTTCCAAATTTTTGCGTGGGCCATTTGCGGACGCTATTCTCGTCGACCAAAATGAGTAAAAGTCCACGCAAGATTTACATTGGACGCAAAACGGACGCATATATTGATTTAATTTTTTTTTTTTTAAAAAAATTTTGCGTCGGCCGCGGCCCACGCATAGGCGTCGGTTTTGCGTCGGCCGCGGCCACGCATATGCGTCCGTTTTGCGTTGCCCACAGAACCCACACATATGCGTCCGCTATAGCCCACGCATGTTTAAAATTTTAAAATTTAAATATTTTTAATGTATAATAAATATTTTAATTTT
>Ga0123342_1009131_pt1 | contig 12055 bp, 9 predicted proteins | sample Turbeawhitnodule_FD_89960 | JGI IMG/M metagenome (GOLD analysis project Ga0123342, IMG submission 89960) | Root nodule microbial communities of legume samples collected from Mexico - Turtle bean Mexico white nodule | ecosystem: Host-associated > Plants > Roots > Nodule | place: Mexico: Nepantla... | reverse complement strand
CATGTAAAAACAATCTGTTCTTTTTGCCTCTGGAATACTGAAAAATTGTGTGTTCTTGCGAAAATTTTATAAGCTCAATTCACCCCTCCCCTCTTGAACTTAGACACTAATAGACCCAACACCGACAACATTGGTCGGCACAGCAAAAGGTCCTCCCTCCCCTAGCTTCTTCTTCATCTCTTCATTCTCCCTACAGAGAACTTGCATTTCTTGCTCGTTTTTTTGAGTAGTTTCTTCTGTCTTTCTCTTGATCTCGGCCATCTCTCTCTAGAGAGACAGTAGCAACATCGTCTGGTCAGCTTCAATCATCCTTTCCCTGCTTCTAGTTGAGACCATTTACTTTCTTCCTTTAGCTAGTTTCTCTCGACCCCATGGTGGGCGCCAATTGTTCCTGCTAGGGAGATGGGACCTAGAGAACTATTGAAGTCTTTGTCTTCCTCCTTCGGTCGGGCAGCTTGCTAGGGTTTCATTGGGATCCTTCTCGCCTTCATGCTTCTCCTTCGGCTCTCAGTCTTGGGTGAATATCGAATGGGGGGTACCTACATAAGGCACTCCGACGCTCAAGTCAATAAAGCGGGTGATCGGCACTCGAGTAGGTGCACAGTAATAAATGACGTACCTTTCTCCTTGGAATGTGTGCTATTTATATTATTTTAGTGGACTTACCTTATTGGGCCTGATTAGTGGAATGGATCACACTTATGGATGTATTACCTAATCCTTAATGATAGATTAACTTCACTGACCTTGGTTTGAGCATTAATGGATTTATGTGTCGGTCGGGCCGTCCGTGGTGGTTTCCCTGGTCTGGGCCAGATTTCCATAGTCTCGGTCATGTAGATGAATCTCGATCAAGGAGATCAAATCTCGGTCTCACCCATACCAGTACAGTTTCGAAGCAGTCAATGGAGTGTAGTGAGAGTCTAGCTAAAAGAGAGTTGAGAAATAAATAAAGAATAAAAGGAAAAGAAAAAAGTCTACAATCTTGAACTTTAAGAACATCTGGGGAAATCTTAGAACCATCATAGAATGAATAACATCATTGATTAATATTTTCAAATTGTTAAATATAATATTTAATAATAATTAAAATACTTTATTCAAATAAATTTAAATTATATTATTCAACCAAATCATTTAAGCAAACAGAAACAAAATTTGATATTAAATGTGTTTGCATTTTATAAAAAATATAAAATTCCTTATCCTTAAAATTGATATAGTCATTGTCCTCACAGTAGAAGTCCGGGCTTTGGTAATCATACAAAAGTAGAATTATTTTATTAAAAAGAAAACATTTATTACACATCAAAAAGATAGAAAAGTTATTCATTTCATTTATTTTCAATAAAAGATTTCTACTTTTCTATCTTGAACGTCAACTTTAGACCGAAAGTGCTTCAGTTAAGTGAATTCTATTCTGTATAACCCGCAATATTAAAAGAAGAAATAAATATGAAAAGCCAAAATACAAAGATGATTGGTAAAGTGTAAACTAAAGGCCTTGATTCCTTAATTTGATTGAATGCTTTGGCAGAAGTACAAAGCTAATTGTGTTTCCCATCATGGAACTTAGCATTTTTGGAGGATTTAAAAGTCCTCAAAAATTCTGTAGCCTTCTCCAACTCTTCCTTCTGCTTTGCATCGTCCCACTTGTGCTCGTTTGCCAAGATCTCAATCACACGAGGCAATGCTTTTCGTGCTGCATCAGTTTCAAGGAAAGCAAGACGAGTCCTCCTTGCAATGAAATCAACAGCAGATTCACAATACTCACTACGAGCACAGTAGGCCACTTCTGCCTCCAGATAAGGGTAACCGTGTGCAAGTCGTTTACCTAAACTTTCATTCTTAAAGGAAAAATACAGAATCAATTTTAACTGCACCACTTGTGAAACAACCAACATACTAGAACTCCTATAACATGCATGAAGCCTCTTAAGAGAAATATTACCATCTCATACCTGATCCTTATTGTTACAAAATGCATAATTATTATCAGTCAACATCTGTTACTGTTATTTACAATCACCAATAGGAAGGTCCAGAAAACAAAAATCCAATCCCATTTGTTTAGTTTCACGAATCGCATCAACCAGCAACCAAACTATTATGAAGATGCCCTACGACTCAGCAAAATTATATACGATAACATCCACAGCAATAGTTGAGTCTCTATACCATGGGTTATTAATACATAAAAAAATAAAAGTGAAACAGACTCGTTTATAACTTTGATGTCACGTAAATTGTTCAATTTTAATAAAAATTATTTCTCTCTCCATTTGTTTGTAATATAGGTGGAGGATTCTCGATACATCAGCACTCTTAATACGTGATACATCCCATAATAGATATCAGCTAAAAATAAAAGCTCATAAATTTGACAATATTTTGTAATGCGTTACACCACATCCAAAATGTCATATTTATGACAAATCATGTCTCTTTTATGTAAGGGTGGTGCCACCAAATAAATAACACTCATTTCCCAACTTAAAATAATAATATTTTAATAAAATCTGCTTTATTTTTTAATTTAAAATTTTAATATATTATTATATTATTAAAGTGGATTGTAAAATAAATGTAATTTTTTCAAAGGAGTGAAAAAGTATAATATTCCTTTTGCTAGCACTAGTAACTAAAAAATTGCCAACGTGACGCCAAATCACAAAAGGTACTAATCAAATATTCTATTTTACATTACGATGCATTTGTATATGTTTGTTGCTCAATGAAATTGACAATAAGGAATATAAAGTAATGCAAGCAAACCTGAGCAATGGCAGCCACACGCTCAGCCAATGTTCCATATGCCTGAGACAAGTGCCTTGCAGCGGCAGAATCCATTACCCCAGGAACAACTTTACCACTATGCGTACTTTTCATGCGTGTATACTGTTGAGCAAGAACTGTAAAAGATGAAGGCTCCCACCCTTCACCACCCACAAGACGGAGATTGTTGGTCACACATCCACTGGTGGGAGTCAGCTTTCCAGACTTAATAGCTGCATTAACAGCATCTTCTGCCATGCTGAAAAGACATTTTGGTCAGAATAATACCAATGTTGCTGGAATGCTGAGAAAAAGGCAACAATCATTAATTACATACTTGGTTAACGAAACAACACTTGAAAAAAACAGTTCAACAAAGAAACTTTAGCTGCACATTAAATAATTACCTCCGATAGGTAGTCCACTTGCCACCAGTGATGGTGACCAACCCAGGGTAATCCTCGCATACAACATGATCCCTTGAAATACTCTCGGTATTTTTGGCTGTTGGGTCCACTGCTAATGGGCGAATGCCACTCCAAGCAGAAAGAACGTCAGCGCGGCGTACCTACCGCGTTATTCATTCCCCATCAGCAAACAGTGAGGTATGGAGAAATCAATTATAATTCTTTCGAAGAAAAAAAAAACATGTAGATTAAGTGGATATTCACTAACATCATTTAATCAAGAATTACAAACACAAACCTAGATAAGAATAAAAGAAGAGGGAGGGGGTTTATGTGAAACGCATTCTCCTTTTCTTTTCCATTTTTTGTTTAGACAATCCATCATATTTCAAAACAAGCAATATCCATGAGATTTTTAAATTCTGAATCTAAATCAGGAATAAGAGAAAGGAAAAACACAATAACTTTTCCTGCTAGGTGTGAACTTAATCAATCAAACATCATCACATCAATGTATTCTGTCCACACCAATTCTTCAGAAAATAATAGTAAAAACAGTCATCTATATTGGCAGGTATAGCATACTTTAACATTAAGGTAACCGGAGATGGCATCCAATATAAATTGTATTTCATCTTCGTGTGGTTCTGGAAGAAAAGTAATGCTAGTACTAGAATCTGTAGTTCCAGCAACCGTTTTTCCCAGCCATGGCAACATAAAAACAACACGTCCATCCTTGGTTTTAGGGACAATTAAGCCCATTCCTTCAGGAGAATAATAATCAGGGAGTATAATGTGCACCCCACTGCTGGGAGAAATCATTTGCTGTGCATTTTTGTTTGCCATTTTCCTTATAGAGTCACAAAATGGTCCACCCGCATTCACAATTACTTTTGCATATGTATCAAACTCATTGCCTGCAGCATGTAAAATTACATAAAAAATAATTAACTATTAAGCTATACATAACTAATATTTAATTTTGATTCTTAAAACTAACATATTAAGACGTGCTCCCAAACTGTAATGTATATGCTTTTACCATACGTCCCACACAGAAGCAAGTTCTTTGTCTTAATTTCTATCAAATAGTATTTCACACTTCCAAAATAGTATTTTAATAGCCAGTTGATTACATCTTAAGTGAACCAACCTAGCTCATACAAATAAAAACATAGGAAACTATACGTAAAAAATCTGTTTATAAGCATCCATCCATGATGCAAAACTTGGAGTACCGTTCACATTTGACTTTACCAGAGACCAATAGTTCTACTTCATCAGCATTTATGTTTATTCCCTTAAGGGAAAAGGGGATTACCCAGGCTGTGAACATGTAGTTTAATCTAATCTAAAAATCTGCTACAGGGCAATAATGCTTCGAATTTCATTGTCTTACATATAAAGTGCAAGTTTCCTTGAACTACTCACATATACTATCCAAAAAATTTCTAATAAATACATACATACAATATACACACATATATATAGCAAATCTCGAGTGTCTCTATTAAAAGATAGAAATAAAAGGATATTTACCAGTTAAATTGTCCCGAATCCGTGCACCAATTATCCGTTTTCCATCATCATCCTTCAGTAAGGATACAACTTCAGCATGGTTCAGCACTGCTGCACCAGCTAAAGCAGCAGTGCAAGCCAAACCAACGTTAAGCCGTGCATCATTCATTTGCCCATCATAATAAACAACTGTGCCACTTAGAATTCTATCATTTACCTTCCTTGCCAGAGTGGGAAAGAGATCAGCAGACTCTTTTGTAGAATAATATCTTGATATGTGCAACAGTTGTCTTCCTGCGACCAAATCATACATTTTCAAGCCGATCCAGTAGTACACTACTTCAAACCAGCTAAAACATGGAGTCATGCATGGCAATGCATGACATAGGTGTGGTGCATTGTCAATAACCTGTTTCCGTTCTTCAAGTGCATGAAGCACTAACTTGAATTGCCCGTAGTCAAGGTTAAAGACAGCTTTCTCCAGGTATCGAACACCTTATTCACAAAAACACTGACATATTAGATTTAGAAGTGTTTAGAAAATTTAATCTAAAAAATAAAACAGTGCATAATTTAATAAAACATTAAAAAAAAAGTACCCCTTTCCTCTTTATCTGTCTGTTGAAGTTTTTTTATATAGAAATCAATAAATGCAATAAATTTATTTTATCCTGATAAAAAAGTTTTAAGATTTCCTATTTTATCTTTTTTTTCATTTTTACATTAGAATATATATATATATATATATATAATGAAACATTGGCGGATAGTAAGAGTACAATTGATAAAAGAGTATTTAATATTATCTTCAACTTTAAAAATAATAGATAAAAAACAAAATCTTTTAAAAATACGACAATTAAAAAGGGATGAAGGGAATATAAACAGAACAGAATGACAGGTGAACACATGGAAGAACTCCGCCTGAAAACCTAATGCAAATGATATCTTAAAAACACTAGCTATTAGGCAGCAGCCAACTTGATTAAGAAGAAATTTGATAACGAATTATCCATTCTCTTCTTTTGCTTCTAACTCTTATCCATTCTCTTTCTTTCTTTCTTTCCCCATCTTCAAGGGCCTTAGCCCCCTCATGCTTCTTGATCTCAACAAGAAACGAGATAAGTGCTTAAACACGAAAACCTCGCTTTGACAAGGTGCAAAAGAAAGTGAAATTCTAACAATCAACTCCTCCAAAAGTTCAAACTGTTAGGTGAAGGGTTAACAAAGGTTATATATATATATATATATATATATATATATATAATCTACAGAAATTCAAATTTGATTAGAAGAATGAAAATCATTTGACTGTATATAGAAGCTCTAATACCACGTACCAACTCTCTAAAGCTTATTTTTGTTAGGTAGACTCGTGCAGGATTTACACAAAGAAAAGGAATATGAGGAAGCAAAAGCCTTGAATACTTAATTAGGAATCATGGCCAATATCCAACCTGGAATATACCCAGTTCAAACAGATTGATGTTGTTCCATGTGCATATGTTCAGTTCTATCATCTTCTTAAAAAATAATTTTTCAAATCATAATAATCGACATACATTATTCACACATTATTACACCTAAAAAAACAACTAAATGATATGCAACATGTATTAGTGAAAGCATCGCTACATTTGTCCAAAATTGACCGAAAATAAAACTACTTAAACTGATAAAGGTCAAAAAACGGTCTGCAACACCACCGTGACGTCAAGGCTTAATACAACAGGTATTAGTGAAAGCATCGCTACATTTGTCCAAAAATTCCTGAAATATCAAATATTGCAACAAACCACACTGACCACTGTAGTTTAAAACGTTCCTTAAAACTGAAGGCTCTCGATTCCGAACAACGATTGAATTCATTAATGCAAATTCATTTAACAGAAAAGCAGAGAGAATTCTATCCATCACTGCTAAAGCATCAGTGATACAAAATAAACAAATCATAATCCATTCGCAACAATGTACCTCCATGAAGGAGCTTCGTGGACCGAGACGAAGTTCCCGCGGCGAAATCCTCCCTCTCCACGAGCCCGACACTGAGTCCTCGCGTCACGGCGTCGAGGGCGGCGCCGGAACCGGTAGCGCCGCCTCCGATGACGAGAACATCTAGCGGATTAGACTTGCAGGCGGCTGCGAGCACCGACTGCTGCGCCTCCCTGGCCGGCACGACGGCGCCGGGGTGGTGTACCTTCTTTCGTAGGGCCTCGAGGCGGTGATTGCCTCCATAGTCGCTGGCGGATATTAGAGGATCGTGCAGAATGACAGCCCCGCCGTACACGGCGGCGATGGCGGTGACAGTGACAGTGCCGAGTTTCCTGAGACGCGTCATGGCGGTGAGGAGAGAGAGGGAGAAGAGTGTGCGAATGAGGTGCAATGAAAAGCAGGGTGGAGGAAAATAAAACGGTTCGTGGAGTGGGATTGGGAGAGAGTTGAAAGCGAAAGTGTGGAAAGTGACAAATGTCAGAAGCTTCACCAGCAATTCTTTTTGTGTTTCAACTTCAAAATAGGGAATGGTCAATCTCATTCTTTATGCTCCCTCCACTTTAGGAAGTCAGCCGGAGAGCACTGTTTTCTATTAATAATAAATTCATATAATTTTCTTCCTTAAATTCTTTTACTTTTAAATTATTTCTTAAAAATATTTTTTTTATTGTTAACAATAATTTTTTATTTCTTAACAATCATTTATTATTTCATAATTAAGTATATTTGTTGATTAAAACTAATTTGTATATTATTTTAAATAGCAAAACCTAAGTGATATTGCACCTGTGTCCATATATAATATATAATAATCATATCAATTTTAATTTTATATATTTTAAAATAAAGCTCCATAAAGTTGTTTATAATCTACTAGGATGTCATTTATTAATTTCTTTTTATGTTATCTTTTAATTAGATACAAAAAAAATATTATTTGTTTAATAAAATAAATAACTAATCTCTATTTTTAAAAATAACTATTATAATTTTTTTAATATCATTTTTATAGAACTTTAATTGTATTTTTTAATTAAATATTCATTAAAATAATAAAATTGCATATTTTTTAATGTAATAAAAATGTGAATACACATGTATTAATAAAGATATTTTTTTCATTTTAAACTTTTTATTTTAGTATATAAAATGCATTATTGATTTTAATTTATTAATATATTTTATTTCATTATTTTATCTTTTAAATTTTGTAATTATTTTTAAATTAATTAACTATTTACAGTAAAAAACAACTATTTATTATAAACTTATGAAAATTATTAATTTTTTTATAATTACGTATTATAAACCTACCTGTATATAAATCTAATAATATAATTTTACAATAATTAATTATTTAATTATTTTACCATAACTAAATATCTTCTCATCCCTATGCTTTTCATTAGTCATAATTATTCTTCTTTGAAGAAAACTGATTCTTCAACTTCATTATTTTAATCTGACTTTAATTTCTCTCCTTAAGGTTTACGGATTACGGTGTTATTTTCTATAAATTTGTTTATTTTGTTTTAATTTATGGAATTTGTTTATTTTCTCTTTTTATTTGTCATTTGAGTATTGATTTAAATAAGTTTTTATTTATGAAATTTGAAATAATTGTTTCTACTAGGGAGATGGGACCTAGAGAACAATTGAAGTCTTCTTCTCCTTCCTTCGGTCGGTCAGGTTGTTGGGTGATGAACTGTGGTTCTTCTTCTCGTCCTCTTGTTTCTCGTTTGGCACTCGGTCTTGGGTGAACACTGGATGGTGGGGTACGTGCGAAGGCACTCCGACGCTCAAGTTAGTCAAGCGGGTGATGGTATTCTGGTAGGTGAACAATAATAAATGACGTACCTTTTCTCCTTGGGATGCGTGCTATTTATATTATTCTAATGGGTCTACCTTGTTGGGCCCGTTTATCGGAGTGGATCCTGCTTAGGGTTGTATTACCTAATTCTTAATGACAGATTAACTTAACTGACCTTGGTTTGAGCATTAACGGTAATATGGGTCGGCCGTTGGGCAGGATTCCATGGTCCCGGTCGTCTCAGTCAGGCTTCTCCAGTCTTGATCGGGTAGACCATAAGCCTCGTCCTCTCGACCAAGTCTCTTAGGTCTCGGCCAGGGTTTCCTGGTCTCGGTCAGGTAGACCGGGTCTCGGGCGGCCAGGTGAATCTCGGTCAGGGAGACAAGGGGTCGGTCTCGCCCATACCGGTACAATAACTATTCTTAATCTTTATCAAATGTGTGAAATTTTGATTTAGCTTTTATAAAATATTTTTCTTTATTTTTAATTTGTTTATTTTTTTAATATTCATTTTAAAATAAATAATAACATTTATTTTACTAATTTTATGTTTTTTTAAGTGTCGCGTTTAACGTCATACGACAATATTATCCTATGTTACTTATAATAGTAACTTTTTTTCAATATGTATAAACAATTAACTAATTTTAGGAGATAAAAAAAAAGTTTTCAATATTAGAAAAATTAAAGACAGAGAAAATAAAGACAGGCAACGGAATCGAAATTCCTTTATTTTACATAACTAAAAGTATATTTATGTATTTGAATATTTTCTATACAGTTAATCATTGTGCTGATAAAAAAAAAATACAGTTAATCATTGTTGTTTGATATAAGCATGTAGTGTATGAAATTCTTTTATATATGGATAATGTAATTAGGCCGAGAGATTAAAAAAATGTAATTGAATTATTTCTAGTACTTACAAGAATATTAAAAAATTAAAATAATATAAATTAATAATAGAACAAAATAACATTGTATCAAAATTTAATAAATAGGTGCAAAACATTAAAAATATACTTAGTAATTGTAAGGGTGAAAAGTACAAATTCAATGAAGTTAAAGTCTAACAACAACCATAGGCGATCTGTTTAACATGTAAGTAGGGTGTTTTTATTTGATAATCAAACAAATTGATTATGACTTTATCATCAGAGCCCCTTGCAGGTACACACACCCACCTGAGAGTGATCATGGACCTAGAAGTCGAAAGCTGAATCAAATCCAATAGTTTAGTGATGGTCCACATCCAGTAGCCGAGAACATGCCCAAGCACATATAACAGAGTCCATGCTAGTTGATCCAGTAACCGAAAGCCCAAGTCAACAACAAGAGACTGAGAAGCCGAGAAGTCGAGAGGAGGGAGTTAATTGTTTCCAAGGCCCGTAAGAACATTTTAGCGCCCACCATGAAGTCGAGAAGCGAGTTAACTAAAGAGGTGAAGAATGGCAAGTAGAAGAAGAGACCAAGCGGGAGGACAACCAAAATGTCATGCCAATGGCTATGTTGATGAGGTTACAAGAGAAGTTTAAAACTCTAAAGAAAAGTAATGAAGAAAAGTTGAGTATGTTAAAGCTGAAAATGCATATATGAAGCGGAAGTTGAATGAAGAAACAGTTTTGAACACAACTTCATATGAAATTGTTCAACCAACATAGAGACTCTATTGTCCGAGAACTGGAAAAATTTGTGAGAAGACATCCTTTTTTAGAAGCAATCATAGAGACTCCATTGTCTAGAACTGGAAAAATCCAACTATGGATAAGTACGATGGAAGCACGGACCCTGATGAACACATATCAATTTATACAACACATATAAGCTTGTATACCTGGAGTGACACCATCTTATGCCAAGTATTTCCAACCACACTAAAGGGAGCAGTTTTAAGTTGGTTTACTCATTTGCCACCATTATCTATTGATTGATTTGATACACTTGTTGAAAAGTTTGGAGCACAATTTGCTACAAGGCAACCACATCACTTGACTTCAATCACTTTGGTGAATATAAGGCAGGAGAAAGGAGAGTCACTCAGGTTGTTTATGGAGCATTTTGGAAAGGTTGCACTAAGTATACACAATCTAAGTCCATAACTAACAATGCACATATGATCACGGCATTAAGGTCGGGACCTTTTGCCGAAAGCCTTTGTAAAAAGCCAACAACTAATCTTGATGAGTTGAGACAACGTGCAACAAAGTTTATGCAAATGGAAGAGTTGAGGGAGCTTCGAAAATAGGTGAGGGCACATGGTGGAGTTGAAAAGAAACATAATGAAAGAGAAGAAGGGCAAAAATATAAAAGAGTTAGAGAAGGACCTCATGGACAAAAGTTTCCACATTATACACCTTTAAGCACTAATAGAGCTCGAATATTACAATAGGCAATGGCTGTAGAGATAATACCACCATCGAGAAAAACACGAACATCAGAACAAGCTGATCAAAGTAAGCACTGTCAATATAACAGAAATCATGGTCATCACACAGAAGAATGCATAGCTTTGAAAGACCAAATAGAAGAGTTAGTTCAGGTTGGGCAGTTAAAGCGTTTTGTAAGAGATGGAGGGATACTGAGAAGGGGAAGAAGTCCAAATCAAAGGGAAATGAGGTATGCGAGTAGAAGGTAAGAACATTTTTATAAGATGAAAGAAGGGAGGGAAGGGTCGAAAGAAGAGAAGAAAGAAATCGTCAAACTCCTCAAAGGAGTAGAAGCTGCGAACGAAGTTTGAGTAGGCCTATCAGAGGTTTTATCAACACTATATTCTGAAGGGTTTGCTTGAGGGGGAATGATATAAGGTTTGCAAGAGTAAGAAAGTATAAGGTTGAATCCTTGTAAACGTGTTTTTGGGGTGAGAGGTGGAAAATTCTTAGGATTTATGTTGACTAACAGAAGGATTAAAGCAAACCCTGACAAGTGTGAAAGAATCTGGAAAATGAGAAGTCCAACTAACTTAAAAGAAATTCAGAGGTTAGTTGGAAGATTGATTGCCTTAGCAAGATTCTTACCATTCCTAGTCGAAAGGATGAGACCTATAATCAAACGGTTGAGAAAAGTAGAAGCTTTCAAGTGGAATGAGTAGTGTGAGTAAACCTTCCTAATGATCAAGAAAATGTTAGTTGAACCCCCAATTTTAGTGAAACCAGCGTCATCTCAGCCCATCATTGTATACTTAGCTACTTCACATGAAGCCATAGGAGTAGCTTTGGTCCAAGAGTTCCCAAAACAAAAGCCAATCTACTTTGTGTGTCGAGCCCTACAAAATGCCGAAACTAGGTCTCAACTTGTAGAGAAAATAGCCATTACCTTGGTGTATGCAGCGAGACGTCTTCGACCATACTTTCAAAATCATCAGATAATAGTGAGAACCGATTGTCCGATAGCAAAAGTTTTGAGAAAACCAGAGCTTGCATGAAGAATGGTAGCTCCAGTCATTAAATGCTTTGACCAATCTGTTTTAAATGCAATTAAGAGTTTGTTAAGATTTGATAACAAACTATATTCTTAGATATATTCTGAAAAACTGTTTTATGTTTTAAGAATCTTG
>Ga0123342_1009130_pt1 | contig 12056 bp, 13 predicted proteins | sample Turbeawhitnodule_FD_89960 | JGI IMG/M metagenome (GOLD analysis project Ga0123342, IMG submission 89960) | Root nodule microbial communities of legume samples collected from Mexico - Turtle bean Mexico white nodule | ecosystem: Host-associated > Plants > Roots > Nodule | place: Mexico: Nepantla... | reverse complement strand
GTTCATTTGCATTCTTGCACCTTTTAATCGGTTCAATTGACAAGAAATGGAACTTCCATATGAGTTTTGGTGTTTGGCGCAAGTTTTGGTGAGTTCTTGAAACATAGAACATTGATCCATTTCCATAAAAGTGCCTCTTCATTCTCCAACTCAAGTTGATTCCATAAAATGTCAAAGAATCATTTATATCTTGCTATTGGAATCATATCATGTAGGGCCTTAACTGGTCCGTGGACAGTTGTAACTGGTTGAAGGTGATCAAGAACATCACGTCGGCTGAACTTCCTTGGTCCACGAGGACGCGGTGCACCTTCCTTCCTGTTGTGAGTAGCGAAATCACCATTGGGTCATTGTCATGGGGTATGACATCTTGGAGGTCGGCCTTGGTGAAGACGAGGTCGACATCGGGTGTTTGGTCTACCTGTTGTACCTTCACCGCCATTACACCTCGTGCGTACTTCTTTTGCTGGGAGACAGTGCATCCTCCCCCTGAGAATCCTCCTGAGATGGTGTTTACCTCCCCGTGGATAGGCACCTCGTGCCCTTGATCCGCCCCTGCAGTTACCAACGCTTGGTCGTCCTGCGGCTCTTGAAGATAATCCTTTAAGAAACTGTACCGTCCCGTACCCGGGCGTTGACAAAGTCAAAGTCAAAGTCAGCGTCGAGGTCAAAGTCAACACAAGGCGTCGCCTAGGTGAGGCGACGCCAAGTGCAAGCATCGCCAAGACGGGGCGTCGCCAAGATAAGACGTCCCCTAGAGCAGGCGTCGCCAAGGTAAAATGTCACAAAAGCAAGGCAATCACAGTGTTGCTCCCTGATACCCATGGGTAGGAAAGACCATGGAGGGGGTGACGCCGTGGGGAAGCCTCAAAACCCCGATAACCCGGGGTAGCATTAAAGAGAAGAGAAAGTTGGCTTCAAGGCCATAGTAATAGCGCCAGTAGAGAGCAATCTGACTCGTGAAGTGCCCATATCGCCCCAGAGAAGCCCTTGGGATAGTTACGACTCATGAGAAGGGTCACGCCCATGGGCAGCCAGGTGTAGGGTACGAGAGGAAGGTAGATACGCTTTCAAAGTGAGTGACTAGAGGTTTGGGGGCATGAGTTGGCACCCAAAAGATCACCCCTTGCGCAGATGCACTCCCAAGTAGGAGGGCTCACATGAGGGAACACCCCCAAGTGGGGTCACAGTGCTGTGAGGCCCTCCACGTGTAATAGCAGCCAAGTCAGAATAGAAACGTCAATTTGTCAGGTACAAGGTAATTAAAGCTATTTAATAAAGTTTACGTTTCGAGCGTTTAAGGTACTTTAAATGCTCCAAGCGGTTTAAACGTCTTAAAGGCGCTGAACGTTTTATAATTAAATGCGCTTTAAGACGCTTTAAATGCTAGAGTAGTTTAAATAGCGCCTCGAATGTTGGAAATGGGGTTTGAACTTTTGGCAAATTTTTCCCAGAAGAGACTCTAGTTGCTTGCTCGAGTCTAGAGGCTACGCACAAGGGACTAGAGAAAAGTTGTTTGCCAGAGGTAGAAATAGACACAATACACAGTTCTTTTTATCACCTTCAGAGCACCATCCACGGTGTTCCGATACGGAGGTGCAGAGTTTTGGTGTTTCTTGCCAGCTGACTTGAGTGTCGGAGTGCAAACGGCCGCTAGGGCGCCCTTTTGTCCTTCTTTGCAGGAATCCACAGGTAACCAGTGGGAAGGAGTCCCTAGCTGACGGGTGAGGTTGCGTACGAAGACGTCCCAGGTCAACCGGCCGGAACAGAAACCGCTTTTCACCAGCTCATCTAGTTGGTGTGCCAAAGCCATGCAATTAAATATGTAGTGGCCATTTGCCTGGTGGAACTCACACCAAGCGTTCTTGTTGGGCCCCATCTTTCTATCGGTCTTTGCGGGTACCTTCAGTCTTGCCGCTATGTTCGGGATAGCGATCAACTCCTTGAGTTCTACTCGAAAATTATGCTTCGGGGCTGGGTCCCTTCGTTTGCGCGTCCCCGTCTGGGTCCGCTCATAGGGTTTTCCCGTCCCCTTTTTCTCCGTGGTTGCCTCGTGCACCCTCATAGGTTGAGGTCGTGTTGTCACTCGAGGTCGGGCAGGACCGACAAGACCTTGTTTTTGTGTTACTCAATCATTTGCGGTGATGTGTGCTAACGTTCGACGTCTAATCTCTGTGAACGTCTTCAAGTAGAACCTTAGCAGCGATTCACTGAAAGGTCCAGGTAGCATTCCTTTAACAAAGGCATGCACTGTCATGGCCTCATCAGTGGGTTTCAACCTCACCGCATGGACCCCAAACCTGTTCAGGTAGTCCTTCATGGCCTCCCCCTGATACTGTTTGACGTCGAAAACATCATAAGAAAGTCGGGTGGGGGCTTTGTTAACAAGGTACTGCTCCCTAAACAGCGTTGCAAACTGGTCAAAGGTGGTGATGTGTCTGTCAAGAAGGCTAACGAACCATTCCAACACCGCGTCTGCCAACGTGCTCATAAGCAACTTGCAGTACACAACGTCTGATCCTTCGGTGAGCATCATTTAGGTGTGGAAGGCCGTGAGATGGGCCTCTGGATCCTCTACCCATGTGAAGGAGACTTTCGGGCCTAGAGATGTTGTTGGTAACGCCTTATTCATGATTGCTTGTGAGAACGACATGGGACGTGCCCTAAGTGGCACGGGTGGGGCACGCTCGTCCGTCGCGCGCTCCCCTACTTGTTGGAAATCCTTGCACAGTTCTTCACTGGCTCTGCGCAGTTCTGCGTTGTCCGCTCGTGACGTCGCTATTTCTGCTTGGAGGGCACGCATCGTGTCCAAGATTTGCTGCGTGGTAACGTTGTCCCCTCCGGGGGGCACAATTCCTGTGGATCCAACGGTTCTTTGCCTCGTACTCCTCATATTGTTTGTAAAGACTCCTAACGTGATTGCGAGTGGGACTTGTCTTTAATGGGCCCCACGGTTGGCGCCAAATGTTCCTGCCGGTTCACTCGCTCCGCCGGTTGACTCCAACAACTGCTTTGGCCCTTCGATCTTGCCTGAGAATCGTGCTTTCTTGATCAAGAAACCTCTCACCTGCAAAGACAAATGGGCGCCCTAGCGGCCGTTTGTACTTCGACGCTCAAGTCAGTATTAGGGCAAAGAAACACCACGTGTATAGAATAACTTCAGTCTTAGAAACTGTGTACCTTACCAGGGTTCTTGGCACCCTTTATATAGGCTGAAAGTAGGGTTCACCTTTGTGTCGTTACCCTTGTCTAGGGTTCCTTGGAGAATGTCCTTGCGCCGCTATTCATAGAATCTTGCAACGAATGACAGAGTGGCCGCTTGGGTACCAACTTCTGCACCTAATCTCTAGTGCCATCTGCTTCGTGGGTGCCCTAAGTATTCACGTGCCATGCATGCAACTTTCACTGGAAACCCTAACCCTAATGGGCCTTAACGCCTCCCAGGATTATCCTCACGTGTTGTGCCTCCATGCGTCATACACACCACGTGCATGGATCCTTCGTGACTTAGGCTTCCCACATATCTCATGTCTTTAACTGTTAACTTAGCAAAACTCTAGGGCCCACCTTACGTGTCCTTCTACAATGTCCAGACGACCGATGTCCGATCTTCTCCCTCTACTAGTGAGGTCCGATATCGATCTCCAACATCGGGGCTTGGGATACAAATATCAAAGACTAACCAATTCCCTGGTAGGTAAGTCTGGGGCCCACCTCACGTGGCCCCCTTCCATTGGCAAGCATCGGTGCGCGATGTCTGAGGTTAGTCTCTGGGTCGATGACCGAGGCTGGTCGAGACACAAATAAGTCTTCTTTAGGAGGAAAAACTTTTTCCTCATAATCTAGAACTTCTTCTTTGGGTGAAGAATAAGCCTCACCCTACCTAATACACTTTTGATTTTTGAGAAGCATTGACCTTCTATGGGATTCAACAACATAGAGGCTTTTACCAAGACATTTAAAGCATTGAACTTCTCTAACTATAGTTTCCTTAGAAAATTCTCCATTTCTATATTTTTTCTCTTTCCTTTTCTCTTTGTTTTTCTTTTTCTCTACTCTTATCCATTTCCTGTCATCTTCATGTTTAGTTTTTCTATTTCTTTATTCGTATCCATTTCCTGTTATTTTCATGTTTTGTTTTTCTCTTTCTTTATTCTTATCCATTTTCTTTGATCCTTCATGTTTAGATGTAGAATTGGAGGAATAGCCTTCCTTTTCAAAATCCTAGATGTACACACAAATTTTGTGTGAAAAGTTTTTGTACCGTCCCATTCCCAGGCATTGACCAAAGTCAAAGTCAAAGTCAAAGTCAAAGCCAAAGTCAAACATATGGTGGGAACCATCCAGGGAGCCCAGGGAAGAAAGTCAACAGGTTGACCACTTAAGGCGTCGCCAGAATGAGGCGTCGCCAGGTTTAGGCGTCGCCATGTTAAGACGTTGCCAAAATGAAGCATCGCCAGGTTAAGGGGTCGCCAGGTTAAGGCATCGACGGTGTCACCCCCGGATACCCACGGCTAGGAAAGACCGTGGAGGGGGCGACACCACAAGAGGCCTCGGGCCTCAGTACCTCAGAACAATAATAAAGAGAAGAGAAAGGTGGCTTCAAGGCCATATTCCCAGTACCAGTGAGGAGTAACCTGACTTGTGAAGTACCCACGCCACCTAAGGGAGGCCCCTAGGATAGATACGACCCATGAGAGGGTCACGCCCAGGGGCGAACCATGTGCTTGGTACGAGAGGAAGGTAGATACACTCCCAGGGCGAGTGACTAGAGGCTGGGGTGCATGAGTTGGCACCCAGAAAGTCACCCCTTGCGCCAGATGCACCTCGAGGAAGGAGGACTTACACGATGGAATATCCCTAAGTTGGGTTACGGTGCTGTAAGGCCCTCCACGTAGAATAACGGTCAAGTCAGAAGAACACGTAGCAGTAAGCATTGAAACATCAAGGTATATAAGTTTCCCTAAAAGTTTGCTAAGGTACGTTTTTATTCAGTTCACGTTTTGAACGCTTTAAAGCACTTTAAATGCTTTAAATGCTTTGAACGTTTTAAACGCGTCGAAGGTTTCTAAGTGCTTTAAATGCGCTTTAAGACGCTTTGAATGTGCTTTAAGACGCTTTGAATGTGCTTTAAGACGCTTTGAATGTTTTTGACGTTTAAAAGAGGCTTTAAACGTTTGAGACGGGGATCCAGACTCAGTTTTTACACACACACACTCTAGTTGCTTGCTCGCGAACCCACTTTACGCACAGGCAATTAGAGAGAAATTAGTTACTCAGTTATTCAACCACCTTCAAAGCATCCATTCACGGTGCTCCGATACAGAGGTGTGTTCTTTGATGTTTCTTGTTAGCTGACTTGATCGTTGGAGTGCAAACGGCCGCGAGGGCGCCCCTTTGTTCACTTCTTTTCAAGTACTCACAGCGGCTAAAGGTGAGGAGTTGGAACAAAGACGAAGGAGTCCTTGATATGCGAGTCTTAGCTACGCACGAAGCACAGTCTGGTCAACCGGCGGGAACATTTGGCGCATGGACCGCCTCAGACATGCGAGGCATCAACACAAATTTTTTGTGCCACCACCTCACCATGGACGCCAAGGTTCGCCCTGTACGACAGAGGAGGAGGAAGTTCAACGAAGAGAGGTGCCTCGTCGTGAAGGAAGAAACACAGAAACAGCTAAGCGCTGTACAGATCAGGGAGATACAATACCCTGAGTGGCTAGCCAACGTCGTCTTGGTGACGAAGGCGAATGGGAAGTGGAGAATGTGCGTAGACTTCACGGACTTAAACAAGGCGTGCCCTAAAGATTCGTTCCCCTTACCTAGCATTGACGCATTGGTGGATAGCGCCTCAGGGTGCAAGATGCTGAGCTTCTTAGATGCATTTTCGGGGTACAATCAGATAAAAATGCATCCAAGGGATGAGAGCAAAACGGCGTTCATGACGGAAACGTGCAGTTACTGTTACTAGGTGATGCCATTTGGGCTGAAGAACGCAGGCGCCACCTACCAGAGACTAATGGGCAAGGTCCTTACACCCATGCTGGGAAGGAACATGCACGCCTATGTTGATGACATGGTGGTGACCTCTCAAAAAAGAGGGCGACACCCAGCTGACCTGGAGGAGCTATTCGCCACAATAGCCAAGTACCGCCTCAAGTTAAACCCGGAGAAATGCGTTTTTGGCGTCGAGGCGGGATAGTTCTTGGGATTTATGCTCACTGAGAGGGGAATAGAGGCGAACCCTGATAAGTGCGCAGCAATCATTGCCATGAGGAGCCCAACTTCAGTGAAAGAAGTGCAGCAACTGACTGGGCGGATGGCAGCTTTGTCAAGATTCGTATCTGCTAGAGGTGAGAAGGGCCACTCCTACTTCCAGTGCCTCAAGAGGAATAGCCATTTTGCGTGGACAGATGAGTGCAAAGCAGCATTCCTCAAGTTGAAGGAGTACTTGGCGACGCCACCGGTGCTTTGCAAGCCACGAGCGGGCGTCCCCCTTCGTTTGTACTTCGTTGTGACCGAGTGGGCTATCAGTTCTATGCTGGTCCAGGAGCAGGATCAAGTGCAGAGGCCCATCTACTTTGTAAGCAAGGCTTTACAAGGCCCAGAGTCGAGGTACCAGTCATTGGAGAAGGCGGCGTTGGCAGTAGTGTTCTCGGCCAGGAGGCTCCGCCACTATTTCCACAGCTTCACAGTGGTGGTGATGACGAACGTCCCCATTTAGAAAGTGCTTCAGAAGCCAGATGTAGCTGGAAGGATGGTTCGCTGGGCAGTGGAGGTGTTAGAGTTTGATATCCAGTACGAACCCATGAGGTCCATCAAAGGGCAAGTCTACGCAGATTTCGTTGCAGAGGTCTCACCAGGAGGAGGCCCTCAGGAGGTGGAGCTAGGATCACAGTGGATGCTCTCAGGGGAAGGGTCCTCCAATCAACAGGGGAGTGGCGCGGGAATAATCTTGGAGGGTCCTAACGGGGTGTTGATCGAGCAAGCCCTACACTTCGCCTTCAAAGCAAGCAATAACCAAGCTGAGTACGAGGCGCTGATTGCTCGAATGCTCTTGGCCAAGGAAATGGGCGCACAGAGCCTCTTGGCGAAGAGTGATTCACAGTTGGTCATAGGGCAAGTGACTGGGGAGTATCAAGCAAAGGATCCGCAGATGGCAGCGTGTCTAAAGTATGTCCAAGTGTTGAAGGGAGCTTTTGCTACGTTTGAGCCGGTGCATGTCCCTAGAGAGCAAAATGCCAGAGCTGAGCTGCTCGCCAAGCTGGCCAGCTCAGGCAAGGGGGGCAGGCAGAGGACAGTCATCCAAGAGACGCTCAAAACACCACGAAAGTTTGTGGCAGACAACAGGGTGGATGTTCTTCACATCAGCATGACGAGAGGAAAGCCAAGGAGCCATCGCTCTTTGATTCAAGATGCGGCAAGGACACCCCGCATCAACACCTACGCGACCTCGCCCGAGGGAGAGAAGTGTATGCAAGTATGTGCTTTGGAGGAAGGCGACTCGTGGATGACGCCTTATAGGCGATACATTGCAGATGGGATTCTCCCAGCAGATCCTGGAGAAGGAAAGAGGATAAAGAAGAACTCTGCAAGGTACACTCTCGTTGATGGAGTGCTATTTAGGCATGGGTTCACGCATCCAATTCTGACATGTGTGAGTGGCAACGAGTGTGCGAGGATCATGTCAGAGCTTCACAAGGGGATTTGCGGAAGCCACATGGGGGGAAGATCATTAGCTTCCAAGGTGATTCGCGCAGGGTTTTATTGGCCTTCGGTGAGGGAGGATTGTGTAAGATACGCCCAGCGATGCAAGTAGTGCCAGATGCATGCAGACTGGCGTAAGGCGCCTCCATAGGAACTGAGATCGATTTACAACCCATGGCCCTTCCACACATGGGAAATCGATATTCTGGGGCCTTTCCCTCTGGCGATAAGGCAGATGAAGTATTTGATAGTCGCCATCGAGTACTTCACGAAGTGGATAGAGGCAGAACCAGTGGCACAAATCACTGCGCACAAGGTACAACACTTTGTTTGGAAGAACATTGTGTGTCGTTTCGGAGTGCCTAGGTGTCTTATCTCAGATAATGGCACTCAGTTTGCGAGCCAGCAGTTGGTGAAGTTGTGTGCAGAAGTAGGAATCAAGCAGGTGTTTGCATCAGTCGAACACCCCCAGACGAATGGGCAGGTGGAGTCAGCAAATAGAAATTTTTGAGGGGATTGAAGCGAAGGCTTGAGAAAGGTAAAGGAGCGTGGGCAGAAGAAGTACCAAGGATCGTGTGGGCTTACCACACCACGCCTCAATCTTCCACCATGGAGACGCCATTCAGCTTGGTATATGGGTCAGACGCCATGATCCCGGTGGAGATTCACGAGAGCTCACCCCGCATTCTGAGCTTTGTGACAGAGGAGTCCAATGCGGAAAGAAGGGTAAATCTAGACCTATTGGACGAGGCCAGAGAAGAGGCGAGGATAAAGGCGGAAGCCGTGAAGAGAAGAGTGGAGCATCAGTACAGCTCTAAGGTGAAGCCACGGCAATTCCAAGTTGGTGACCTGGTCATGAGGAAGGCTCATCCTTACGAGTTGGAGAACATGTTGTCTCCCAAGTGGACCGAACCTTTCAGAATAACTGAAGCCAAGGGAAATTGTTCGTACAAGTTAGAGACTCTAGAGGGGGGGCCCATCCCACGTAGCTGGAATGCAGCCAATTTAAAATTTTATTTCAGTTGAAGAATTATGAAGTACACAATTGTAAAGGGGACACTCTTTTTCCCTCTCGGGGGTTTTTTAATGAGGTCACCCAAGTAAAAAGAAGTTCAAGAAAACTTTGTCTCCGTTTTCCCCCGCACACAATGTAAGAGCAAAGATTAAAGAAACAAAAAGCAAAGGCTCAAGGCGTTGCCAGGTGTGGGCGTCGCCAGGGTGAGGCGTCGCCAGGTGAAGGCGTTGCCAGGCGTAGGCATCGCCAGATAAGAGAGTCGGTGTGAAAATTAAAGCAAGTAGCGGGAGCACATGCTCAGGCACAGGCGTCAAGTCAAAAGGTACGCTCAGTATAAGTTAAAATCCGGGTGTCTAGTCCCTGAGTAGAGGTTAAGGGATTCCTTCAGGACGCCCCCTCCTCAGGTAGGAATAGCTAGCCCCAGTGTCTGATGTTTAGACACCTCGCAAGGAAGTGGCGGGGGGCGTTTCCTTCGAGTGTGGGCATCAAACAACAAGAAGTTTCGGAGCAGTGGAAAACTAGGTCACTTGGTGCAGATACACGCACTTGAGGAGAAGCACCATCCTTCGGGAAACCTTCTCCTTAGGCGTAATCACCAACATCCCTGGTCATCTTGGCATTTAGACACACCAGGGACAATACGACGATGTTTCTAACACGCCTCTCCCTGGGCGTGGGCACCAAGAACACTGATCGCCTTGGTGTTTTTAGACACCCTGGGGACGAAACGACACTAACCCCGGGTGGGCCTCTCCTCAGGCGTAGGCACCATGCGTGCAGAGATAAGGGCAAAGTTGCCTAGGTGTTTAGACACTCCGCGGACGATACGGCGTTGCTGTAATAGGCCTCTCCACGGGCGTGGGCACCAAAAGCGTGACTTTGTCCCAAGTGTTTAGACACGCTGAGGACGATACGACCTCGCGTTCAGTAGGTCTCTCCTCGAGCGTGGACACCCAGTACAAATAAGATAAGCCCTCCTCGCCTTCGAGCGATGTCGAGGCCGCAGAGGAAGAGATAAAGCCCTCCCTCGCCCTTGGGCGATGTCGAGGCCATAGAAGAGACGAGACCCTTTCTCATCCTAAGCGATGACAAGGCTAGCAATACCTTTGGCAGTAAGCGCCTTGGGACCCAAGAAAGCGAAGAGCAAGTTGAAAATTTTGCAAGTTAAAAAGGCAAAAGAAAATCGAAGAGTAATAAGAAGAAGAGTGAAGAGCACGAGTTATCAAAAGCCGTAAAGACAAGAGAAGTCCTCCTTCACCTTCGAGTGATGATGAGGCACGAAGAGAAATCCTCCTTCACCTTTGAGTGATGATGAGACATGAAGTTAAGTCCTCTTATGTCTTTGGGCGATGGCGAGGCAGGCGACGCCTTCATGAGGTAGATTCCTCGCAGATACGAAGGCCAAGAGAAGTTTGAAGCAAAGAGATCAAGAGAGGGGTATGCATCACGACTCAGAAGGAAGAGTAAGAAAGAAAGTCACGTGCTACCTAAAGAGTTAAAGGCGAAGCGATGAAGAGATGCATCGAAGGTAACACCTTTGATATAGTAAAGAAAGCAGAAGCAGATAAAGGTGCAAGAGAAGTTAAAGGCGAACAAGAATGTAAAGATAAGAGTCGAGTGATATTTAAATAAATAAAGTTGGATGTCAGAGTTACAGATAGTTCAAAGGTGTAAATACAAATTTACAAGGAAGATGAAATCTATCAAGTACTGCTCATTCCCCGAGGTCGAGGGGAACCACCTTTCCATCAACAATTTGGTTGCCAGGGTCACAGTTTGAGGTGTCAATCCTTGGGTTTTCGCACGTGTCTTGGGCCAGAGCCTCTTTGAACCCCCTCATTAGTTGTATGATTGGGGGGGGGGGGATCTCTAAGGTCTCTGGGGCAGTTGCTTGAGCGGCGGGTGCTTGTGTCGATGGCGGTGCAGATTCTGCCCCCTCCCCTTGGTCCAGTTGTTGTGTGGGAGATGTGGCACTAGGAGGGTTGTCCCTTAGGGACCTTCCACGTTGGGGGGATGCTGATCGTGAGGAGATGACTCTATTGGTCCTCCTCCTCTTGAAGACCTACCCCTCACCTGAACCTTCGTCATCAGAGGGGACGATGAGGACGCCCTTGCCCTTGTCAAGAGGGGCTGGGGTGGAAGTGTTGGCCACAACCAGTGGGACTTCAGCGATTGGAGGGGGTGAGTTAGGTGTTTGGAGGGTGTGGGGCGAGTTGGTTGTTTGGGCGGTATGTGGTGAAGTTGGACTTTGTGGAGTTTCTGGGGGGTTTCTTTCAGCCATGGAGGTGTCAGAGGCGCCAGCCTTCGCGGAAGTCGCCTTGGTGCGAGCTTTCAAGGCCTTGGCCAGAGCAAGACGCCTTGACGAGTCCATCACTGAGGCTACACCAAGACAAGCAAAAGAACAAAGGGTTAGAGCCAATATCAGTTAAGCATGAAACATCAGATACACATGGTTACACACAAAAGTTTAGAGCATATAAACAACACATACAACAGTAAGAAAAAACATGTTAAGGGGCAAAGATAAAAAAGACAAGTATGGGCGTAGATTCTGCTACCAAAGTACTGGGAAAGGGCGTCCGCATCAAACTCACGAGCTATGAGCTCCACGGTGTTGAAGACGATTCCCATGCCAGCTAAAGCCACGCATACCTCTATATCAGCAGAGGGTAGTTTGTCTAAGGACTTGGGCTTAATCAGCCTTGGCTCCTTCACCCAATATAGGGGGAAACCATCCAGGGTTGTGGGGTCGTGTTTGGTGCAACACACCCTGAAGAACTTGCCCTTCCATCCTTTGTAGGAGTTCTGGAAAAGGGTGAGGAGTATCCTTCCAGCCACTCCAGAGAAGCTCACCCAGAGGCTCTTCCCCTATTTCTTCACTTCGAAAGAGTGGAGGAAGATGTCCACTGATGGTAGCAGGCCCAAGTACCCGCTTAGAATTCGAATGCCCTGATGAATGCCCAGCTGTTGGGGTGTAGCTGGGCAAGGGCTACATTGATTTCGGTAAGCAACTCCCTCTCGAAGCCTGAGAAGGGTAGGCGAAGACCGGTTCGTTTGAACACTGTCTGGTAGAGGAAGAAGAAAGGCTTCCCACCGTTGGACCTATCATCTACGCAGACCGGCTCCCCGGGGGTGCAGTGACGAACGGAGATATGGGAGTCGTGTCTACAGGAGAAGGCATTGAAGTTGTAAAAACGTGGGTCACCCAGATGGTTCTCCACATCTTCAACGGTGGTCAGAGTCGAACATTCGGCTAAGAGTTCATCAGAGGCCCAGGGGTAGTGAGCCCTATAGTTGATCCTTTGGGGTGGTGGATTGGCGGTTGTTTTTGTAC
>Ga0123342_1009129_pt1 | contig 12056 bp, 6 predicted proteins | sample Turbeawhitnodule_FD_89960 | JGI IMG/M metagenome (GOLD analysis project Ga0123342, IMG submission 89960) | Root nodule microbial communities of legume samples collected from Mexico - Turtle bean Mexico white nodule | ecosystem: Host-associated > Plants > Roots > Nodule | place: Mexico: Nepantla... | reverse complement strand
TTTCTACTTTTCTTTTATCAAATAATTACTCTATTTCTGTTGCTGATCACTCTCTTTTTCTTAAATATAATAATGATAAACTCACTGTTATTCTTGTTTATGTTGATGACTTGGTCTTAACTGATGATGACACGGATAAAATCAATACAATTGCATCCCTTCACCATCACTTCAAGATAAAAAAATTTAGGTAATCTTACTTACTTTTTGGGACTGGAAATTGCTCGCAACAGTACTGGTCTTCATTTAAGTCAACGCAATTCCTTCAAGAAATTGGCATGCTTGACTCTGCATCTGTGGCCACTCCTATGACTCACACCTCCCGTCTCTCTCACGACCAAGGCTCATCTTTTGATGCTGATGCCACTTCTCAATACAGAAGACTCCAACACGCGACCAAACATCGTCTTCCCTGTTCACAATTTAAGCCAATTCATATCTGCACCCACAACTCATCATCAGCAAGCTGTCTCACGTCTTTTGCGTTACCTCAAGGGCACCCCAGGTGAAGGACTATATTTTTCTCACACTAGTTCACTTCACCTTTTTGGTTTTAGTGACTCTGACTGGGCAACATGTCCTACCACAAGCAAATCTGTCACTGGATATTCCATCTACTTAGGAGACTCCCTAATATCATGGAAATCAAAAAAAGCAGCCAACTATCTCCCGCAGCTCCTTTGAAGCCGAGTATAGAGCCCTTGCCACCACCACATGTGAGTTACAATGGTTGTCTTACCTCCTTCAGGATTTACATCTTCCTCTCTCCCATCCTGCAACCCTGTACTGTGACAACAAATTTGCCCTTTAAATAGCTTCCAATCAAGTTTTTCATGAACGAACCAAATACATCGAAATTGATTGCTACCTAGTTCGTGAAAAACTTAACCTGGTCTCCTCAAACTACTACCCATTACTTCTGCAATGCAAGTTGCTGACATATTCATCAAGCCCCTTGTTTCCGCACAATTCTCTACTCTCAAATCCAAGTTGGGCCTGACAAATATCTACTCCCCAACTTGAGGGTGTTAATATATTTAATTTTCTATTTTAAATTATTGGGCTTTGTTTGTTTGGCCCAACTTTCCTTTTGTTTCAGCTAGGTCTTAATCTTTTTCTTATATATACCCTATGTATTTTACTCTCTAATATACAAGTGAATAAAAGTTTCTTTTATATTTATTTTTCTCTACAATTAGGAGTACGTGCGATTACGTACGCTACATTAAAGCATCACATCAGACAAGGAATATTCATCTTCATTTACTATAATACTTTTGTTAATGTGCGGTGTGAGGGACGTACCTTCACTTTCACCTACACATGACCTTTTTGAAAATCAAGATACCTGAAGCTATGTAGTATTATTCCTTTATTAACCTTCGATGGAACCTTAATTGTGCAACACTAGGGTACTCTTAAATTTTATAAAAACTTCCAAACTATTTCTTATTTTTCACATCATTCACTAACCAATCTATTATGTGGAGTTGTACCTTTTTATCTGAGGACATTTAATATGCAATACTTTCTTTTAATTTTGGTATATTGATGTCAATATTAAAGACTTCTCACTTCAATTGAATGTTTATCCTCATGAAATACATTAAACTGAATTATATTTACGTTGTTAGTGAGATCTAGTGATATTTCGTAATATGTCGTGACATCTCACTATATCTCGTAATATGTCGTGAGATCTCGTCATAACTCGCGATATCTTGCGACATCTCGTCATATCTCGTGATATCTCATCATATCTCGCGAAATCTCGCGATATCTCGTCATATCTCATGATTTTCTTCTACACATAGTGCATATCTTGCTAACATCACAGCCATCAAAGAACCTCGCACTTATGCTCAAGCTATCCTTGATCCAAATTGGCAAAAAGCAATGGACGAAGAGTTTTCTGTCTTGTAGCTAAATCAAACGTGGACCTTGACACCATTACCCGCTGGACAGAAACTCATCGGATGCAAATGGGTATATAAAATAAAGTACAACTTAGATGGTAGCGTCGATAGATATAAGGCACGCCTTGTCGCAAATGGTACACTCAGATTGAAGAGATTGAAGGTGTTGATTATTCTGAAATTTTTTCATCAACAACAAAATTAACAACTCTGAGGTGTCTCCTCACCATGGCAGCAACCAGAAATTGGTTTACTCAGTAGCTAGATGTGCAAAATGTCTTTTTACATGGCACATTGCATGAAATTATTTACATGGACTTGCCACCCGAGCATCATCAACAGGAAACATTGTATGTCGACTCAACAAATCCCTTTATGGTCTCAAACAAACATCTCAGACATGATTTTCAACATTTTCTCATGTGATTAAATCTGTACGATTTCAACCGTCCAAGACATTACTCTTATTCACAAGACAGAATAACTCATCATTTATTGCTGGATGATATTCTTTTGACGGAAAATGATTTGACAGAAATTCAGTATGTTAAAGATTGTCTATTACAACAATTTCGCATTAAAGATCTTGGAGACCTAAAATATTTTTTAGGGATTGAATTTTTTTTTCCAAAGTTGGTATTTACATCTCTAAAAAAAATATGCGCTTTATATTTTGCAGGATACAGGACTCACATGTGCTCGTCCAGACAAATTTCTAATGGAACAATACCTAAAACTCACACCAGACGATGGAGAGTTATTAAAGAATCCAGTCAAATACAGACAACTCGTGGGACAGTTAATATACCTCACGGTTAGATGCCGCGCTGCAATTCAAGTCCTAAAGTACATCAAAGGATCTCCAGGACAATGATCGTTAGGGGAGGTTGTCAGACAACTCGGATATCAGTATCTAGGTATTGCATTTTTCTGGGTTCTTCTATTATCTTAAGGAAGTAAAAAAAAACATACAAAGATCATCAGCAGAAGTAGAATACCGCGCAATGTTAAATACTTGTCATGTAACTTGCCAACTCAATTTTTCTGTGACAATCAAACGACATTACATATAACAGCAAACTCGTATTTCATGAACGCACAAAACACATTGAAATAAACTGCTACATTGTGCGAGAAAAATTAAAAGTTGGGATAATCCATCCTTCTTATGTTACGAAGGCACTGGGCAATGAACGATTTTTTGACGCTACGACACAGTTGTGGGTTCATGATCTTCACCTACCAACTACTTGGGAGTATTAAGGAAATAATAATGATCAAATTATATGTAATTATTGTATGCAATATTGTACTCAATTATATGCACAATTAATTTAATAATGATAGAATCTCATGATTAGTATTTTACCTAATATTGTAATTTGGGGAGAGAAACTTCTTATATATTTACTATTTACTATACATGAAGAAGTGATGTAATATACTATAATCTCTTCTTCTTACCATTTTTTATCATTTTCTTATAGGATGACGTCCAGATTTTGAATAAGGGGTCATAGTAGACTTTGACGTCTTTACAATAATAGTGGAACTCGATTTCTTCAATCCTCTTTTTTTCCATCATCTTGGTTTCGAGTTCTTTACGATCTTTTCGGTTGAAGATCAAGGCGTAAATTCACATTCAAGACAGAAAATAAAATGTATATAATTTTTGAAATTTAGATAGTGAAGTTTTACAAAACTGAAAACTTAATTATAAAATTCACTAAATTGAAAGTTCAAAATTCCCGAAATAGAAAGTTGATCGACAAAATTTACAAAAGCGCAAGAGTTTAATTTGGCAGCAGATAGAATGATAAAATTAGGAAAAGTATAAAAGTTTAACGATAAAATATGCAACTATGTTTTTTTTTTAATTTTTTTTTATTTTGCATAAACTAAAAAATTAAAAACAAAAACAGTTTAATCTAATAAGTGATATATTTCAAGTAATCCAGTAATTCAAAATAGATTAATTCAGCAAGCATATTCAGAAATGAGTAATTGAATTATTTAGTTTTAAAATAACTTATAAATTACAAAAAAAAATGTAATTAATAAAAAAAAATCATCTTTTCTATTATAATGTTTTTTAGTGGATCAGAAGGTGTCAGAAATCCTACAACTTAATGGGACATGAATTGAACGGGTCAAACACAGTTTAATATTATCTACTAAATAATTGCACTGGTAATGACTTCTGCGTGAAATTATCTACTAAATATGTGGTTCTGCAAACTAGTTCTCTTGCCAAGATGTGCGACCATTCTTCCAAAACCAAAAATAAATCCGATAGCTACTGATCACTGTGTTATTATTCGCCCAAAAATCTACGTTGAGGATAACTATGATTCAATTACCAAATGACAACTTATTGCTTCAAAAACTCACTGTCTCACCTAACATAGGAGTTAATAAATCCTGATTTGATGAACATATTCATTCCAACTAGCAATAAAGAGCATATTTTTTTATCGTAACAAGTTTCTCTGACATAATTGTGCAGTGTTTTGCTATCAGCGTTTAGAGAAGGAAACGAGAATGGGAATTTTATTGGCTGAATAGAGATCTGGCCACTACGTGGTTGCCAGATAACACTAATACACACATAGTTGGGGGAAATTTTCAGTATCCAAGGCATACCTATTATTATTGCAATTACATAGATGTAATGACTTATATGCTTAGAAGTAATTTTACAACTGGTATGAAATCACATAAATGAAAACGATGGCAACATCTCCAATAGTTGGATGTATATTGGGTGTTGGGTATTCATTATTTTCCCCTCCGTGGCGGGGGTTAATATCCTCTACGGCCGGACAGAGGGACGCGTTAAGCGAACAGGCAAGGGGGAGCCGCCGCCACATTGGAAAAGTTTTCGCCCTGCACCAGTAAAAAGTGAACAAATAAATAATAAGAACATTCTTAACCTTCTTAAACTTCTTAGTATTGTAGTAAAATTAACAGTAACGTACCAGGTTTAATGTCAGGTTGGGCAGCAGCTCCCAGGTCGAAGGAGATGAGCAGTAAAAGAATTGCTAAAAGCGCAGCAAAAGACATGAGTTTGGAGAAAGCAAGGAAAGCCATTTTTGTGTGTGGCTAATTGGAAGTTTGAGAATTGGAAGGTTTAATAATGAGAAGGGGTATTTTTGAAGATTATAGAGAGACGCGTGAAAATCCCGTCGCTGACTAGGTCTTCACCCTACAGCACTGGACACAGTATTGGAGAAAATAAAACTAGTTAGGTGGTGTGTCACATCGAATCAAATTACTATAAATTCTAAACAAATAGCCAAGTCTGGCATACAACTAAACAAGAATAAAGTAAGAACTTTAATGTGTGGTTTTTCTAACTTTACTGCTAAAGTCAGAGTCAAGAGTCAATAATCAGGTGGCTTGCACTTTGAAGAACAGTTCCTAAAAACTAGTTATAAACAATTTTTGTTCTTCAATTTAACCAAAATATACGTCGGTTAACTAAATTTAATAAGTTTTTTTGGATGTTTTTTCAATGCTTTTAGCCAAATTTTGAAAGCTTAATCACAACATTCGTTAAAATGTTAGAAACGACGACGATTCAAGTAATAACTCTTGTCGTATGTCAGTTTTTTTATATTATAATTATTTTGTGTATAATTCACAAACCTATAAACAATATCACCAGACAAATTCAGATAGACATATGAATTTTGATATTGCAAACAAATTAACATTATGCACAAGTACTTAAATGCGTAATAAATATCTCAAAGTAATTGTCATCAAAGTTTGAAAATTAATAAAAGTTTAAAGAAGTTTTTGAAAAAATATTTTTTTTTATAAAAAGTCAAATTTTGGGGAAACTTGGTGCATTTTTTTTTAATTTCGCAGAGATTGGAGCAGTACATATTGTGAACATCATGAAAAAATACAATTGAATTTTGTTTTTAATTTAAAAATATTTCATGGTCTTTGAAGGAATGTCTGGAAGTGGAACAAATTCAAATAGGAACAATTTAAGTGCATCTTCATTTATTAAAAGTAGAAGTAAAAATGCTTCAAGAAATAAATCGGATATTGGATGGAAGCATGAGATAGATATTAATGGAAATGGTAAAAAGGTGAAATATAATTATTATTCAAAGACTATATGAGTGGAAGAATATTTAGATTCAAGCATCATCTTTCTAGAACTAAGGAGAACTCTAAAACTTGTGCTTTTTTTTAAGAATAAATAAAAAATTTGATGATAAAATTGTTGTAGAAGATAAGCAAGCTTCATTAAAGAAAAGAAAGTTAAATATAATTGATGAAGATCATGAAGAAAGTGAGGGAAAAGAACATATTACACCAGTTCCTCTATCAAAGTTATCGCTCCTCTTATGGTGGTCCTAAAATTAATGGACTCAAATATGAAGCATGCAATATTTTCATATATGACAAGATGGATTGTGCAAATGAGAAGATTAAGAGCAATTTTAATTTAAGAAAAGGTAAAAATTCTATAGCTTTTATCTTTCAAAATTTAATTACTTATTTGCGAAATTATTTCTAATATATGATAGTTGGTATTGTATGAAAATATTTGAAAAATAATTGATGCAAGATGGAACAATCAACTTCATAGACCTTTGCATGCAGCTACATATTATCTCAATCCCCACTTTCGTTATGAACTTGAGTTTAGAGTTGATAATTCTGAGGTAAAAGAATGATTGTATACGTCCATGAAAAGATTGGTTAAGGATGTTGCTGAAAGAAAAATTAATTTGCAACTTGTTGAATTCCATTATGCTAGTGCTAGAGGACTTTTTGTTATGCTAGAGTCGTAGGTAAATCTAGTTTTACCTACATTTGTAACTAAATTTTACATTATCCACAAATTTTACTCACGAATCTATATCCAAAAATAAATTCAATATTATAATAAATTATTAATATAAATATTTTTATTAACAATATTAATATTAAGAATATAAATAATCTTAATAGTTTTAAAATTTTTAATAATATAAATAATATTAATCATAATAATTATATACATAATATTAAAAATATTATTATAATATAAAAAATCATAATTAATATTCATAAATAACAATAATAAATAATAACCATTACTAATAATAGGTATACATACCATTAACATTATAAAATTAATAATATTAATAATAATATTATTGTTAATGATATTAATAATAATAATATTGTTAATGATATTAATAATATTATTAATTATCTTAATAGTATTAATTATATTGATAATATAAATAATAATAATAATATAAATAATATTAATGATATCAACAATATTAATAATATAAATAATATTAATAATATTAATGATTTTAATAATATTAATAATAATATTACTATTATTTATAATATTAATACTATTAATAAGATTAATACTATTTATAATATTAATAATATTTAATAATATTTACAATATTTACAATTATTTTCAATGAGTTCTTGTACTGAATGTGACAAGCATTAGAGTTAAAGGTAAGAACACAAGATAAATTATCAATCAATTTTGTTATTGAAAGAAGATTAAAATTGAAACAAGGAATATATAGAACATTGTCTATGACATGATTTTGATTGAGAAAAATAGTTCTAGAATAATTGACAATGAATTGATTTCCATTTGGTAATTTGACATAAATAGGATTAATTTGATGATATAAAGTGAAATGAGTTAAGGATGAACAAATGTGGTCAATATCACCACTATCAAGCCAAGAACTGAAGGAAGAAAGAAATTTATTATCAGATTGTGTTGTCATGTTGGAAGGAATAATAGAGACTTGATTAGATATATTGCCACTGGACTTGGACTATTGCAAGAGAGCTAACAATGTTTGATACTGCTCAGGAGTAAAACCAATTTGTTGAGACTACAGTTTTGTCTTTGAACCTTCAATATTCTACTCATTATTATTAAAATTTGTATTATGAAAAAATACATTAGTATGACTCTAATCATGGTTCTGATTTTTAAACTTGAAATGAGGTGGAAAGTCATGTTTTATAGCATATATCAATGGTATGTCCTGTTTTTCCATAATGACTGCAAATTTTGAGAGTATGTCCTCTTCCGTATCCAGCGCCTCTACCATAGGTTGTAGCATTTTTTTTATAACCTTTACTAGTAGCAATCATTGTCTTGGATTGATCATCATAAATTTGTCTCTCTTGTTGTGTAACAAGAGAACAAACTCTATTCAAGGATGACAAAGAATTATCTCATGAACTAACATGGTAAGGTGAACAAAAATCTTGTAAGGGATCAACAACTTCACCCATGGATAAATGTAGCAACCAGAGCTCTGATCAGAGCTCTAATACCATATTATAAAATAGAACATAGATGAACACATAAGAGAATAGAGATGAACAAAAGAGTAAAAGGAAGGCAAAGGATGTGAGAATGAATATCTCTTCTATTCTTCAATTGAAAACAAAATAAATAGTCTATATACAAGCAGTACACTCATCTAGGTCTAGCTAAAGAGAGAGAATGGAAAACAAAGAGTCAATCAATCATGACTATAATCAAAACAGACAAAGACAAAATAAAGGTCATTCACCTCTTTAAAGTGAAAGAACTGAGAATTAGAAAAGACACAATTATTATTAGCATTTTTCTATAACTCTTGTATCCATATCCTTTAATATAATTGCATCTAACTTCCTATACACAAGTAATGAATAATACTTACCAAGCTCAATGCAATGTCCAAGTGTAATTTGAGGTAATTGCACTTTGAGCTAAAGACCAATTCATTTTCTTTTGGAATGATTTTTCTTTGAACTTTTAGATATTCCAATAGTTCAAAATTTCACACATTTTTCTTGGAACTCTTTACCCTTGTTTTGCTAATTTTTCATAAAGGCGCTTTCTTACTTTTGACTTGTAGACCTTTCTAATCTACCACTCATCATGATGGGGTCCAAGTCACTCTAGTCTAGAAAAATGAAGAACACATAATTTAATTTGATCATATTGAAGAATGACTAAATTGTAATACCTTCTAATTAATAATTTAACTCACCTTAAATTCAGTTTACCATCTAAGTTGGGCTTCTTCATAATGATGGTAGGGAGCCCTAAATTGTGACCTAATTGCCTGTTTAATCGCCTCAATAACATGATGATTAGGTGTCCATCTACAAAATATACAAACCAAAATGTTAAGCATTATATTTTTAAGCATGAAATATGAATAAGATAGTAAGCTTAACCTTTACCCATTGGTCGTATGATGATCTTTCCACTAGCTTCACATAGCACCTCCTTAGTAGGAAGATCATAATCGGAAGTAGCAGGGGTGAGATGGACTCAACATCATGCATTGAGGAGCATGGGTAATGCGCACTAACGAGGCAAGGGTGGATTGCACTGGGGGCCCAAGTTGAGTGCAGATTCAAAGTAGTAATGATATGCACTAATGGAGTAGGGGTGGTCTGGACTGAAGGCGCATAAGTGTGTTGTACTGTGCAATCCAAGTTTGGTGGACTATCAAAGCATAATAGGACTGAACTAGTGGACCAAGTGTGGGATGTAATAGTTGAGGAGTGGTTTCATGAGATGATACCATAGATCTATGATAGGGTGATAACCAAGACAGGGACCAAATAAAGTTACAACATTGCACAATATGTTCCCCAACAACAATACGAGGAACTGAAGTCCAAATTGTCTTTGTCGTTGTAGTCATGTTCTTAATCAACTTTGTTTGAGTGGTCGACATCTTTTTTTATACTCATCAAACATTGGTTCGATGTCATTACGATCAAGTATTTCAAGAAGGAGGAAGTCAACTAGGTCTTCTACAAGTTCAATTTTTATTATTGGTAACACATTAGGCGTTTCATGAGCTTAATATGACAATTCATTTTGCATGTTGTCAATTTCAACATGACCTCGGACTTTTGTTGTGAATCTAACCATCTAATGGACTGGAAATCAAAGCAAACCTAAAATTGATATTGCAATTGAGACAAACTGAAATTGAAAGGAATTAAATGCATGAATTGAAATGTAAAAGCAAAAATTAAAAGGAATTGCAGTAAATGAAAGAAATTTTCATTTGAGAAATTCTAAACGTCAAACAGAAACCATGGTCAAGTTATCTTCAACCTTAAATGCAAGAAACTCATATTTGAATTCCTTGTTTAATATAGAAAACACACAACAATCAATTTGTATATTCAAAGAAAACAATTCTTAATCAAGAACTTAATTCTTAAAGAATCAAGAAAAAAAATTGAACAAAACAATCGTCTAACACCATTTGTGACTTTAGGAAACACTGAACTAGACAACACTTATATAATTGTTGCTTAAACATAGAAAATTCAATGATTTTACAAGTGTGGTTTAAGGACTACCAAATACCACATTTGTAAAACCGTTGTTTATTTATACCACATTTTTTAAGTGTTGTCTTTAGAATGTGTGAACTAAACAATAAAAGTGTGGTCTAAAAGTGGCCACAAACATATAAATGTGACCTAAAAGTGGAAAATGTAACCATTTTATAAATGTGATTTATAAATCACTATAGACCATATTTTCGGACCATGAATAAAGAAATATGGCCTAAAGTTTACAATAAAAAGTGTTGCCTAAACATTGACAAAAAGTGTTGCCTATTCTACTAGTCTAAGGCAATAAAAAAAAATGTTACCTATTCTACTAGTCTAAGGTAACAGGCAAACAAGTGTTGCCTATTTCACTAGTCTACAAATCGAAATTCAAAGCAAACTTTGGTTCTAAAATCAAAATCCAAATTATTATTAATATTTTTATTATTATATTAATTATAATAATAATCATCATCATAACAATAATAATCATAATATGACAACAAATTTCACTAGTATAGTGGTTATATTATTATGTTTACTAATGGAATTTGAGTTTGATTCCTTCTAACAAACAAATGGTTAATAATAATAATGATAATAATAAGAAATACAAATACTCCTTGAAAATTTGTGGTCAAACCAGAAATTAAATTGCATAAAACTATAAAAAAAACTAAATATCTAAAAAAGAATCATAATTAAGATAAAAAGGTAATTCACTCTGAAGTCTGTGTCCAGATGTTGGTTTATTGTACTAGTAATTAAAATGTGTGAACAATTAAAGTCAAGTCCATTATTAGAACTTAATATAGAAGCTATAGAAATGCGTCAAGGTAAATGTAGGTTGGTGTCCAGCCTTATTATCTCAAAAAGGCAGCATAGAGTGATTAATGGCTTGCAATTTTGATAAGGCCTCTCTCATGCTCCATCGTTCTTTGGGTTGATAAGCTGTGCAACTCAGACAAACTCTTATCACATCAGCGATGCACTCCTCAGCTTTACGCATCCAATGTGTGTTGCTGTCAAAGCCACTGCTGTGATCATCACTGTTTGAGCTTTGTTTTGAATATCCATAATCCTCAATCAGCCTTCTAGCACCACCCATCATCACTACTTCATTCTCATCCATAGCTGAGACAAATTTCCTGAGGCTTAATCCTTCTTTGAACATTTCATCAGTTGGTCTTTTTCCTGTGAACATCTCTAGCACTAGGATCCCAAAACTGTACACATCGCCCTCGGTTGAAGCCTTTCTTCCAAAACCATATTCTGAAACATATCACCCTATTCATATAAGTGCGTGTATCTCACTTATGCACAGATAGCAAGTAAAAGGAAACTACAAAAAAAGAAGAAAAAATAACTCGATTATTCTTTATAGAAAGCAAAGTGTTAATGTGTACCTGGGGCAATGTAGCCAATTGATCCTTTCAGTGCTAGAGTGCTACTCTGCTTCTCTGATGTGTTTCGAGACAGAAACCTTGCCAATCCAAAATCTACAACATGTGCAGTCATGTTTTCATCTAGAAGGACATTGGCAGGTTTCAGATCACAATGAGCTATTGGTGGATGACAGTCATGGTGCAAGTACTCCACAGCAGAAGCCACATCAATGGCAATGCTCAATCTTTGCATCAAGGTTAGAATGGATCCTGACTCTTCATCTCCTGGGTGTATTTTCAAGTCCAAGTTTCCATTGGGCATGAATTGCATGACAAGGGCCTTAAATTCCTCCCCATTATAATCAAGGCTGGAGCAAGAAGTGATAACCTTCACCAG
>Ga0123342_1009128_pt1 | contig 12057 bp, 5 predicted proteins | sample Turbeawhitnodule_FD_89960 | JGI IMG/M metagenome (GOLD analysis project Ga0123342, IMG submission 89960) | Root nodule microbial communities of legume samples collected from Mexico - Turtle bean Mexico white nodule | ecosystem: Host-associated > Plants > Roots > Nodule | place: Mexico: Nepantla... | reverse complement strand
CTATGATGTGAGAGATGGAGTTCTTCACTACGGTTTACAAGGCTCTTCCTATCTTGAGAATGTTGTTGTCCTGGAGCTTGGTTGGACTGTGATCAATGATCTTTTCTCCCATTGGGTTGAGGGACTGCTTAAGCGATGTCCCAATCTCAAGAAGTTGGTCATTCATGGAATTGTTTCTGAGGCAAAGTCTCACGAAGAATGCCAGATGTTAGCCAGTTTCACCACATCCATGGTTGAGATGATGAGGAGATACATACATGTAGATCCACATTTTAAGTATGAATAGGATTTTTGTTAAATACCTTCCCATAGCTCATGCTTGCTATTAAGTTTGATTGTTTTGGCACATTTGCAGGTAACTCATTGAATTCAAAAAGTTAAAAGTTGTGCACTTAAGGATTCACACACACACATATAACATGTATGTCTGTGCTGCAATTAGGAACATGTTTGACGTATTTATAGTGGCTATGCTATCGTTCTTCCATTTATTTTTTCTGATGGTTTTATGCCCTCACTTTCTGCAAATCCTCAGGTAGCAATTAGTGACTATAATCATTCATACCTTGCAAATACTGAGTGGAGAGATACAGAACTGTTTACAAATATGGCAACTACTTAACTAGATGATGAATTGGTGTCAAATAGTGCTGAAGTGGTGATAATGTGAAACTATAAAATATTGTTTCAGTACGCTACTCTTTTACTGTGTAGAGATGTAAAACATATGTTTTATGTAGATTGTCAGAGTAAGAAGCGATATTCCTTTTCAAATACTGGCTGGATTAAAATATCAGAAAGTTTACAGCATAACCGAAGTATCAACTTAAATCCACAGGACATTTAGCTTCAGAAGAACAGCTTTTGGAGGTTGTAATGTCCTTAACACTGGGATGTTTTCAGTAAGCCTTTTCTTTTTCTCAAAACACTAACATGGCTGAAGAATTACATAGAATTGGACCTAGTCTTGCTTTCCTTCTTAGTTTATAGGTTCATGTTATCACCACTTCAGCTCTGAAACATATAACACTTTCACTTTCACTCTCACTTCAGCACAGAAACATATTATGATATAACACCTTCTCCCATTGAGTCTGTCAAGGATTACATACCACACTTTCGCCGATTTTGATATATTAAAAAAGTTTTTAATGTATTTTAAAATATTAAAATAATTGTATTTTGAAACTACTCTATTAAGACAACATTAAGAATTCAGCAGAAAATCTAAATTTTTGTTCGTCTTAGGCCTTTGGTCCAATCTACTGCAATCATACCTCTGTATGTACGCTTCTTTGGCAAATTCTTTCTGTACCATATCAACGATTTCAATGAAATGACAAAAATATTTTTGTAAAAGGTGATTGTGGATAAAAATAACTTCTGGAACTCCTTTTCTGGAATATATTTTCAGATTTAGATTTTTGGAACACATTTCTAGATTTTGTGGTCTGATTTTTTGTTTTCAAAATGTATTTTTTTTTTTTTTTGCATTTTGGATTTACTAAATGAGATTTTGATTTTCAAAGTGTATTTTGAGAATTCCAGATTTTTAAATCTAAAATAGAGAATAATTTTGAAAAGTAATAAAATGCAAATTCAAATTAGTATGATGCAGGAATAATTTGCCTCTTGGAAATTAGGCCTTGTAACAGTCCCCACAAATACTCAAATTTCAAGGCCTTATAACAACCTCCTTGTCACAATCCTTCCTGATTCAGAAAACTCACATAATTTTATACTTAATTTTACAAACACACCCTTCTCAGAAACTAATTTCCTAGAAGGTATATGTTTTTGGGAAATTTGTAGATGTCCTTTAAATTAATTTTCAAAATATATTAAATACATTCCATAAACTAATTTTTAGGAATTTATACATGTCGTAGAAATATATTTTCAGAGTACATTTATACATTTTTTAAATTATGAAGTTTTTGGAACATATTTAACACTTCTAATACCAAGAGTGTTAAACTTTTTTTGCCTGCACTCAACCTTGACAGACTCAATGTGGGGAAGAAGAGTGAAAGTGAAAGGCCATGTTATTCGTACCTTTTTTTCCTCTTCCCACTCCTTAGTATTTTTTTTCTTTTGAAATTTCCAATTTTGCCCTTTCAATCTAACCTAACTGAATTACATTTTTATGGGTTAAATTAAACTATTAAATTGTATTAATTCTTGTATTACATCCAATTAGAATTAACTTGCACAATCAATTTATAAATTTCAAATTGGATCAATTCACATAATAAATATATAACTCAATTATCAATTATCTAATAATTTAATTATAAAAAATATAATTTTATATCATGTGAATATTATTGATGTGTTTGTAATAAGTAGTGTTTTCATTATTTTAGGACAAAGACTCTTCATAAATATTTGTTCTTGGAGATTACCTCTGGTACATTAATCAATGATTAAGATATTGATAACCTAAATAAGAACAAAAATAATAAATGGTATCTACCTAACAACCCTTATGCCTAAGCTTTCTATTATTGGATAAAAGCAATCTAGTTTCATCTTCAATTTCATAGGGTCAAACTATTTGGGATCACAACAAAGTAAACGAAACTTAGAAAAATAAAAGCCTTTATTTTGTATTGCAATAATACTTTTAAATTTAATCATTTTATGAATAAAACTTAATTACAAAATAATAAATGTTTTTGATATTAATAATTTCTATTTTTTAAATGTAATTTAATATCTTTTTGAAACAATTAAAAATATAATACATTTTATTGCTTTTAATAAAAGAGTTATGAAATTTTATATTTTACATTTATAATTAAATATTAGAAGAAAAATAAATGTATAATTGACAAAAAATAATTAATATTGTTTTGAACTTTGAAAATAAATTACAATTATATAGGAACTATTTTTAAAAAAATCAAATAATTAAAGGAAATGGAAAAATTATAACTAAATATAAATAAAGACTTACAATTTTAAGTCCATACAAAATGAACTTGTTTTAGATTTTGGTTACTGTAATTTGTTTTCTTTATTTTTAGTATTTTTAAAATTTTAAAATAATTGTTTTCGGAGTCCCTCTATTTCATGACATTCATTATCTGTTTATGCGTTGGACAAAAAGTTAAGAAACGATCTTAAATAATATCTATCAATATTAGTAAGTAAAACTCATAAATTTTTAAAACAAGTAAAATATATGTTATATATTCTAAAATAAATATTAGAGACTAAATTAGTGATTTCAAAATTTCGAAATACGAAAAATAAAGAAAAATATTTTACAGAAATTAAAATTAAAATTTCTAATTTTATAAGGAGTAAAAATAATTATTTCAAATTTTATAGAGATGTTTTTTTGATAGGATAAAAATCAAAACTTACTTATTTTAAATAGAATAAAAACATATTCAAGTTTAAAAATAAATTAAAGATATAAGACTTTTAAAATTAAGGAAATAAATTATATGTCTGTGTTTATTGATATGGTGTGTAAAACTTTTAATTGAAATTAAAATTTAAGCAGTAAAATAAAAAAGAATACACATAAAAAAAAAATTAATGAAAGAAAACGTACGTTCTTATTTGAAAGAAATCTTAAATATTTTTATTTGATAACAAAGACTTAAAATTATAATATAGGGATTAATGTTTCTTCTATTTAAATTAAACATGAACTTAATTTATTCAGTTTTAAATTTAAATATATTTGTATTCTTTACAAAATAGAAAAATATTTATTTTTGTCCCTAAAAGTTTTCATTCTTTTTCTTCCTAGTCAAATTTGTAATTATTATTTTTAATCTTTATAAAATATAATTCTTTAGGCTTCAATTTTAGTAAAATATTTTTTTTCTCCAAAAAAAATTATTATTATTATCTAATTTTAATTTTAATAAATAATATTTAATTTACAAATCTTTAACACTTTTTTTAAATTGCACTTATGATATTTAAATAGTAAACTGGCCTCTTTAAACACACAAGTAATATAAGTATTTAATAATGTTATAAATTAATAAATTTTCAATTTTAAAATGACAACATCAAACAAAAGATTTTAAAAAATCAAAAGCAAATGGTTCATGTACTTGGAATTTAAACCTTATTTCAATAAAACTAATGTTTTTTTTTCTTTATAATTATTAACACTACAATAAAATAATTAATTGAAAACTAATTTTAATAACAAAAAATAATTTGTTACTGCATTAACTAAATTAAATATTATTTTAGAAACTAAAAAAATTGTATGTAAAGCAGTTTCTATTATAATAAAATTTTATAAATTTATAAATTAATAAAATTTATAAATTATGTTTTATATTGGTATCTAATTAACTACAAACTATTTTATATTATAAAATTGGTAGCTAAAATTTTAGTAGCTAATTAGATGTTAATTTAAAAATTATTTATTAATAATAGAAACTATTTTAGATATCAATAATTTGTTTAGTTTCTAAAACATTATCTAATTTAGTCAATATAGTAACTAATTATTTTTTGTCTCTAAAATTAGTTTTTACACTACAAAACAAAATCATTGCATAAAGACTAATTTTAGAGACCAAAATAATTAGTTACTATATTGATTAAATTAAAGACCACTTTATAAACTAAAAAAATTATTGATATCTAACGTAGTTTTTATTATTATTAATAAAAAATTATAAAATAGTTTTTAAAATGATATCTAACCATTAACTACCAATGTTTTAACTACTAACTTCTTATATTCTAGTTTAAAAGACTATTTTAGAATGTAAGATATTAGTAGTTAAAACCTTCTAGTTAATTTAGATACCAATTTAAAAATCATATTCTAATTTTCTATTAATAATATAAACAATTTCAGATACCAACAATTTTTTAGTCTATAAAATATAATGAGTAATTTTGTTGTTTTTAAATTTGATTGGTATGTATTGTTATTTAGTAATTTTTTGTATAGTATCCTAGTAATAATAACTGATAGATGTTTTGTTCATTTAAAGAAGATATAAATTATTGGAAAAATTGGGGGGTCATTTCAAGATTCTGATTGTCTTCTCGATGGGTCCATCTCATGACTGCTAATTCCCACACACTCCATCTCTATTTGCTCTTCCAAAGGCTCACACACACTGCTCAATGTCAATATCAATGCAAATAGTCACTCTACCAAAGCCAGAAGCAAAAAAGAGAAAGTTATCAGCAAAAGAAACACCAATATATGTTCCTTTACTTACTTGCTTAGACCACAAGTAATAAATGACTTAGCATAATAATATATAGCACACCACAATCAACAAATGAATAATTAACTCTTCTAGAATCAACACCTGTTACCTCTCTCAAAGAATTACGGCTCAAGCTAATAAATGCTCCATTTATGGAACAATCAAACATTTGCATGTGATGAACATTGGTGGTTGGTTGTAAGGTATATTGGGAACAAAGGTACATACATACTTAAAAATATAAATTGACCTAATCTTTCATAGAGTTTGTGTTAGAGAATTTGTATTTTCAGCCAAATCACCACCTTTATAATGACCAATCATGAGGGAATAATTGGTGAGAAGCTATAAAAGGTGTTATTAGATGAGCACAAAGATATATATTTAATATTTGATTTCACCACTTTAGAGGGTTCATCGGGTAATTTGCATAGATGTCTCCCTCATCCTTCTTTTTCTGTCTCATCTTAATCAGCACATACATTTTCATAGCATTTTTTCAATGCAAAGTTCTGTGCAGTGAATCAAACAGAAGTTATGACAGATGTGATTTTCAATAGGGTTATCATCATCATATATTTATTTGTGAATACTGCTGAAACTGATGAAATATGATGCTTAAGATAGTGTTTGAGAGACAGAAGAAAAACACATATTGCAGATTATAGATATATAGGTATGGATTTATGAGAGTAATGAAGACAGAAAATGAAAATAAGTTGGAACTGATTTCATGATTGTACTGTGTACCATATTGGTTTGCAGACATGTATGTGTATGAGTGGAAAAGAATCTTAAGATGGCATAGTTTTAGGTGGTGACAGGGAATGGATGTTGACCTATGAACGAAGGGGAAAATACCAAACAAATCCATCTCAGAGGTGGGATTAAATAGAGAAAGTGGGTGTGGTTGTGGAATATTATTCTAATGGTTTTGGTTGAAATGGCATGAGCACAAGTTTAGGGTGTGATGTGTAAAAAGAAGTGACTTTGTTATGGCTCTTGGTTGTTGCAAAAAAGAAGTGAAATTGGTTATAAAAGGGTGAAGAAAATGAGCTTTAGTTTTAGATCTTTCTCTTTTGCCATCTTTAACAAGAAAAGGAAAAGGGAAAAAAAGAAAGAAAAACTTGTCTCATCTTGGTGTAGTAGAACTCATATGTTGTGTTCCTCCATAAATGAATGCATGACTTTATCTGATGAAGTACATGAGGCCCTGTGGAAGCCCCCACCACAGAACCAATAAGATAACACAGTCGGTTAGAGAAGACAGAGAGAGAGTGGAGTAGGACTCACTCTTCCTGCACAACTTATTTCTTTCATAACAAATCAAATGAAAAAAAAATATTTGTCTGGTTTTGAAAAATGATTTCATATTAAATTTATTAGTAATTATTTTAGTCATTTTAGCATTATATTTATTATGTGAATCATTATCTTGAAAATGTAAAATAAAGATGAAAAGGTGAAAGAAGAGAAGGTGAGAGATGAGAGAAGAGACATTATCCATCTAATTATGCAGCCAAGAACATAAAAAAATCATTTATTTTCTTCTGGGTTGGGCTAGCAGAATTAAAAATTAGGATAGATAATTATTATTATATTTTTCATGAAAGAGTTGTTATTTTAACATTTGAAATTTCAATACGAAAAAACAATTACTCAATTATTTAGATTGTCGATTGATTTGCAAGAGGTCAACATACCTTCAAGTTATAACTATTAAATATATGAGAATAAGAAATTAAAAGATGGGAAGAAAGTAAACTCTTTGCATATAATTTATGTACAATACAAGACTTAGTTGAAATTTAAAAAAACAAATTTAAGGATAGAAATGACAACTTTACTAATGCTTTAATTGATTCACTTTATTGTATTTTTTTTTCGGTCACATTAATTATGTTTATTTTAACTTTTTTTATTCAAGTTTACTTATTTTTTCTTTATCCAAACAACGTGACTTTACACTTTTTTTATTTGATTTGCTTTATATCATACCTTTAAATGGTGAAGTTCAATAACTTTACACATCGTCTACATATATAATTAGTTGTTGTTTATATAAAAAAAAAGTATTTTAAAGATGTTCTAATTCTTGTACAAAATATATAAAAAAACACACACATATATATATATAACATATATATGACATCACATATATAATATTATATATTTTTCATGATAAATTTAGAATAATTCATCCCTTCACCCTAACAAAAAATAACCTCTTTTTTTTTATAATTTTCCGTTTCTTTTTCATATCAAATAATTTTCTTCCACTCATTTCTATCATTCTTGTATTTTCATTCAGACCAAATACCAAAGATAGTTATCTAATTTTTCTTTTAGAACTAAAAGCATGAATAAAAAGGAAGAAAAAGTTATTCCAATAAAAGTGATTTTGAATTTAGATCTTGCATATGCAATGTAGTAAATGCATGTTTGGTACAAGGGTACATTCGATCGAAATGGTTCATTTAAAAGTAAAACAACACATACATATTCCTTATATTTTTATCAATCTAAAAGGAATAGATTGAAAATGTTTTGAAAACGCATTAGAAATACTAAGCAAAATGGTTTCTTTAAAAACAATATCCTTGTGTTATTTTTCAATCAAAATTAGAGTTTTACTTCCTTAGTTTACTCAAATTTTTAATAATTTGTTTTACACCTGAAAGTGAAACATGAATTTGATTAAAGAATACAATTCTAACTTTTATGACCTATTTTATGAGACTTTGAAACTCCACAAGCTTAGAGAGACTGACACAACTCACAAGGTTGGTGAATTGCTTGGACAAAGTTTTGTGGTACCACACTACCACATGATGAGTTACTGAATCGAAGTATTTACAACTAGGGACAGTGATAAAGCAAGCCAAACACACTTATCAATCAGGTTTCTTCCTAGAGAAGGAGAAAAGAAAGACAGAGACACCCCATGAAAGATAAAATGTTGCAAGGATGAGCATACATGAGAAAAAGACTGGACCCTCTTCTTCTGGCAACTTATATATATTACTTTGACAACAAAGCTTTGATCTTTCTTTACTGTGTGAACTTCTCCATATAGTATTCTTTTTGTCCATTGAATTCCAAACAAAGCAGAGGTAATTTAAAGTCATAAGACTACCTGGTTTTCATACACACAATTCTCTATATTTGTGTATAATATATATATTATATGGACACATGCACACAATTTTTATATTCATCGGCTTTGGCTACCAAGTTTTGTTCTTGTGAATTGAGTTTATTTCTACTGAATGAGAGCCTTTCAGTTTCAGCTTCAGAGAAGGTGAGAATGGTCTAAGTAGCTTTGCATGGCGGGCCAAAGAGTTGGAGAAACGGGTCTGTCTGAGTCAGGACCTTCAAGTCACCATGTCCCTTATGGAGTTCTTCATGGGATTAATACCTCAGCATCAGGGCTAATGTATTCTTTAGATTATTTCTCCATCTCAGCACCATGTCCCTTGGAAGATTTTCTCAGACATATGGTGTTTCTTCATTTTTATATATATGCCTTGTTTTAATTTCTATTTCTTTTACCCTTTGTTTTTTAGGAATCAAGGGTCTGCTTTTGATTTTGGAGAGCTGGAAGAGGCTTTTGCTCTGTCAGGAATTAAGATAAGAAGTGATGAAGCCAAATCATGTATGTTTCATTGTTTTTCTTTTCATGGTTCTCCTTTTGATGGTCATGGATGTGAGCATAGAGAGGAAAGAAGTGGGAGGAGGAAGGAGGTTTGAATATGTATAAAGAGCTGAGTGGGGGGGTTACCATTTCCCATACCAAAATGATAATAAACTTGGATGGCATAATCTTTGAAACTTGCATGATGTTCTGACTCCATGACCATTGAAAAGGAGGATTAGGTTCCTCCACCTTTTCATATGATTGATGCTCATAAAGCCTTTATTTTTGGTGATCCTCTGAGATTTTTCTTTTGTGATTGTAGCAGCTTTATTCACAGGCAGGCCTTCAGCCACACTGGAAATGTTTCCTTCATGGCCAATGAGATTCCAGCAAACCCCAAGAGTACTACTCTCTCTCACTTCTCCATCTTTGACCAATCCATATCCAGAGATGTTTACAACTAACACAAATTCAACAATATCCCAACCTTTTCATTTCTTTTTTAAATTTGAGTAGGATATGGCTCAATTCAAATCTTCATTTTCAAAAGTCTAAATAATCTTTCACAATTTGGTTAATTAAGTACTAGCCAATGAAACAAAGAAATGGATTACTATATTGTTGGTCTTGAACATTTGAATCAAAATTTATGGTGGATTTACACAGGGAGGTTCAAAGTCAGGAGGGGAAAGCACTGATTCAGGATCAGGAGTGAACACTCTTTCAAGCAAAACTGAGCTCCAATTTGAAACAGAATCTCCCATAAGCATAAAAGCATCTTCTTCAGATCATCAACAGGCTTTTGATCAGCTTCAACAACAACAGGAGACAGCAGCTGATGCCTCAAGAGCAGGCACATCACAGACTCAATCAGCAGCCAAATCACCACAAGAAAAGGTTCTTAAAACAACTATTGTTGCCACTGTTAATCTCTCAGTTTCTCTCTTTCGATGTCCCCAAAACACTGGAAAAGTTGACCTCTTTAAAGGCAATTATTATTACTGTGTTGGTTGGTCTTTCTCTTTCCCTCTTTGTGCACATCTTCTCAGCACAGATCCCAACAGCCCTCAGAAAATCAAAGAGACACAGAGTTTCTCTGATTCCTGAACGATTTTCTGATGAATGTCTGACATGAAAGTGAGAGAGAGAGAGAGGGAAAGATGAACGTGACAAACAAAAAAACAAATTGAGAATCTTTTCAGTACTTATCAATCAATGTTTCTCTTTTTAACAGTGACCCACTCCCACTTCACTAGTCCTCCTTTTAAAAAACTTGTGCTTTCTCCCAATTTAATTGTAGTGTTAGAAATCTAAATCAAAACCACACTATACACCAACACAATGGCAGATAAAGATGCTTTTTTCTACCCTTATCAGATTGATGATTGCACACCACCACAAGAGAAATTGCCTAATAAAGGGCCTTTTCATTCAGAAATGCCTCCCAAACATTCTGTGAGCAAATCACATTCATTTATTTTATCTTTGCGTTCATGTTTTAAAGCATGGCATCTCTTTCAGCTTTGCTTTAGCCAACCTCAAAGCTAGGATGAATTTGAGTAACGTTGACCAATTTTCTTCATTTTCCTTCCTGACTTATTTAGTTGCTTTTGCTAGAAATCTACAATTTTTCTGGTTTTTAAGTCCCTTTAAGTTCATCTTTCTATATATTTCTCACCTTTCAAATCCCTTAATTCTTTTTCTTTTGGGGTTCTTTCTATTCAGAGGAAAGGAGCTGCTGGTTCCACATCAGAGAAGCCACTTGATGCAAAGGTTTTGAATATGACACAATCGCACACACATCTATATATAATATTAATATATATTTATATATATATATTATATTCCAAGGTTGGTTATTTTTTTGGATTTTTCACATGGGATTTGTGTCAAGATTTTCATTTTTGCTTTGGATTCAGACACTGAGACGTTTAGCTCAAAACAGAGAAGCTGCAAGGAAAAGCCGTCTCAGGAAAAAGGTGTGTCCCATCAATTGATAAAAATAGAAAAAATATCGTATATTATAGTAAAAAAAAATATAACCTCAGACACATTGCGTAAATGTGCTGTTCTATTGCAATAGGCTTATGTGCAGCAACTAGAGTCAAGTAGATTAAAGCTCACACATCTTGAACAAGACCTTCAAAGGGCTCGCTCTCAGGTTCTTCTTTTCTCTCTCATTACACTCACAATATTGCATAATTTTTTTAATTATTTATTGACTTCTTCTGATGATTATTATTTGTGTTATTAGGGAGTGTTTATGGGTTGTGGGGGTGCTGGTGGAAGTATAAGTTCTGGTGAGTTTTGTTCCTTTTGTTTGTTTCTTAAATGCAATTTCATTTTCTAAGATCAAAGATAGAAGAGGGTTTTACGTCATAATTTTCTGGTGCATTATGGAAAAACTGGTATAATGAGTACCTCAAAGATTTTGTTGGTCTGATCTTTTGAACAGCTTTTACAGTTTGGAAAGAAGAACATGAAACAAAGAATTAAGAGACTCAGTAGGGAGCAATTGCTGTTATTTACACGTAACTTCATTTTTAGTCCCTTGAAGCCAAAATCAAAAGTCAAATTTTGATTTTGAAATGGACTTTCAAAATCTAGAATCAGGTGGACAAGTCTCAGAGTTTGACCAAAATCTGTGGCCTAATTCGCGTTTGAATTCTCATTATAAAATTATAAAATAAAAACAGTGGATCATTATTCTAAAAAGGTCTTTCGTGCTAACATATTAAAAACTGTGTGATCCTTTCTTTCTAAACATGCAGATAAAGCTTATTTTAACTTTTCAGCGAATTATTGATCCATGATAACTGCTTTTTCCACTTTTAGTAAAAGAGCATGATCTTCAGACAAAAAAAAGTTCTGAACATACAATGATAATACCTCCTTAGATAATGCAAGGATGATGATTAATCCATTTATATATTTTCTTTTATTCAGAAGATGAATCTGCTATGTCTGTTTCATTACAAACCATATTTGCACCACTCACGAGACAACCTACATTTTAATACAAAAGTATAATCATTTCTTACATTTCATATATAAAATCAGTATCATATGAAAAATAATTTGTTATAAGTACTTAGTCAGTTATTACCAGTTTCTAACTTTTAACAAGATTATACTCCATACCAAAAAAGAGTAGCAAAATATATATATATATATATATATATATATATATATATATATATATATATATAT
>Ga0123342_1009127_pt1 | contig 12060 bp, 12 predicted proteins | sample Turbeawhitnodule_FD_89960 | JGI IMG/M metagenome (GOLD analysis project Ga0123342, IMG submission 89960) | Root nodule microbial communities of legume samples collected from Mexico - Turtle bean Mexico white nodule | ecosystem: Host-associated > Plants > Roots > Nodule | place: Mexico: Nepantla... | reverse complement strand
TTGAAAGAGCTTTGGATCATTCTTAAGTGTGTGGAATAGGATTGGGTTGTAATTCTGAACTTTAAGCTTTGTAATACCCAGGTGTATTTTATTCCCTTCTTCCTTGATTACTGTATTTCTGTAGTTGTGTTGTCAAGGAATGTTGTGTGTTCTTGAGGTGTTCAAGATCAACATTCTTGGTGTAGTTTGCCAAAGGTAGTGTGTTTCTTGAGGGGTTCAAGGTCACTACTTTGGTGTGTGATGTGTGTAATCTGGTTTTGATTGCATAGTGGATTACCAGTGGTTTCTGGGGATTGGATGTAGCTCTTGGTGTAAGAGTGAACCAGTATAAATCTGTTTGTGTGATTCTCTCTTTCCCTGATCTCTCTTATATTTGTTTTAAGTTGTTTTTATTAACTGCTGATAAAAACAACCGATTGTTTCGCCAAAACAACCGATTATTTTTCTGATATCATCTTAAAATAGTTTTGGGTATTTGTTTCCTTGATTCTTTTCTCTGTAATTCAGCATTGATATTCATTATACCTTCAAAGTTTGCGAAAATCCCTCTTAAACAATTCACCCCCCTCTCGTTTAAGGCCATGTATTCTAACAGAGGCGACATTCATTTGTGATGGAGGTCGTCTTCGTGTTTATAAGTTTGGGTGTGGTATTTGAGATAAGTAGGTGTGCTCAAATAGGTGGGGAAGATGATATGGCAAACAATAGAATTCGAGATATCGTGTCCAGAAATATGTTATGGACGAAAATATACAAAAAGCATACAAGTTAAACTTTTTATGAGTTCTCAATAAAGAAATGTGGATTGAATAAAAAATGTTTTGTAAATACATTGCTTTCGGATGCCTTCATGCAGAACACATACCTTATGTTATGGAATGACTACTGAATATGCTCATCCAAAACACTTATTTGATGTTATGGTATCACTTCCTGATATGCTCGTCGGAAACATATTGTTTATGTTATGAATCACTTCCTTCATCTAGAACAAGTATGTGTTAATATTCGGTAAGAAAGACCAAAACTCAGTAAAGGTCATAGTTTGTATGTTGCGATGAGTCATCGGATTCTGATAGTCCATTTTGTTTCTTCTACGTTACGTTCTTTAAAAAGTTCTTACTTCGTCTTTCCTTGTCCATTTTCGAAAAAGAGTTATTAGTCGAGTTGAATGTAGCATCTGCCCAACTACATCTGAATAGTTGGGCATTCATCCGAGGTTTTATAATTTTGTGTTCTTGTCGACTGTGGAGGTTTTCCTATATTTTTTCGAAGCCAAACACCCAGGTCGCCAACTGTGAGTTTCTCTAAACGGTGCTCCTGAGAGAGGTTTGCTTAATCTTTTCCTGTCATCCTACAAAATTTTCAAAGGCCGATTTATCAAAGTCTGAGCCTCGGCAGAAGATCCATCTCTACTGGATGACTTTCCTCTATTCTGGTCACCCAATCCGCGATTCTAGAGTGCCCGACGCTTGGAGAACCTTTCCCCAAGAGAATAAGGAATTTGTGAATTTTTGGGGAATCTTAAAGTCGTCTTTGATACTCCAACACTGTTGACTAAAGAATATCTCATCAGTGCTCTCAAAGTCTATATTGGTACATCTCCTTTCTCACCCTTAAAGGGAAAACTTAATCCATGACCTCTAAGTATTTGTTTGTTTTTGCATATAACATGCTTTCCAATATTAGCAAGTTTGAGCTGACAGCGCTCACCAGGAATATGAGGGCAGCTACGAGCTTGCACAAGGATTTTTTGCCGCAAAATAGAAAAGCTTTAGCTGGTGTTGCTCAAGTCCAATCTGACCAAGACGAGCAAACCACCTCGAACCTCGTCTTTAAAAGGAAAAGATTGGAAACCCCTCCTATCGAACATACTCACTTGGATGGTCGAGCCCCCAATCAGGAGGTCATCACCATCCAAGAGTGTGAAGCCGAAAGCTCGCAGAAGAAAAGCTTATGGGACCCCGATTTTGACATCCCAACTCATGGTGAGTTCTTTTTTCCAGGCGAGGATAAGGCTAGACTAATGGCTCATGACGAAGACCACCTCCGCCATGATGTCGAGAAATTCCTCGACCAAGCCTTTGCTCTGACCTGCCTAGTCAATAACAAGGTAAAAGACCAAAAGAGCCGAGGATCAAAGAGTTAAGGAGAACATGGAACTTCATCAAGAGGTGGAACGCCTTCGAGCCGAGGTTAACTGTTTGGGTGTGGCTTTGACCGACAAGACCCAAGAGGGATTGGTCTTGGCCGACAAGAAGAGAAAACTTTCAAAGGAGATTGAAGTCTTGAAGAGAGAATTAACTCACAAAGAAAAAGATTTTTTCAAGGCCACCAACTCCTTCAAAGAAAATGTTGCACAATCCTACCTCGTTGGGTTCGAAGCTGCTTTGGAGCAGGCAACTGTCGTCCACCCTGCCATAGACTTCTCAGAACTAGACCTGGACAAGACCGTGGTTGAGGGAAAGCTGGTGGGGGGTACTTAATTTGAACTTTTATGGATTGTATTAACTATTTTGCTTTTAACTGCTGAACTTATTTATGTTTGGACCCTTTTTAACATTTATAAAGCACTTCAGAACTTTAGATAATCCTAAGATGATATTTATTTTGGAATCAACGCGCTTACCTATAGCACTATGAATGTATGTACAAATGCTTTGCCAATTGAGCTAACTTACCTTTTACACCCTAAACATAACATGATTAACTAACCCGATATGACGAAAAGCATAAACGATATCAATTCTTAACGAAAAAGGATAAGCTTTCAAAACCAACATCTTTCGGGTTGACCAAGTTGTTCTCGTAAGCTCAAACTGTCCATCGTTTTCTTGGACATTTTTTACAAAACTCGTTTCCTCACAGGGCGCCTGTTCAGACAACTACGTTTATTCTAAGCTAGGTCGTCTTACCTTGTGTTGTTTGGATAACCACACTTGTTTAAACTAATTCATCTCACAAGGTGTCCAGACTCGGGTGACTTCATTCGGCTCGAGTCAGATCGTCTTACCATGTGCAAAATCAGATAATTCATTTGTTCAAACTAATTCACTGCACAGGGTGCCTATATTTAGGTGACCATGCTTACACCAATTTAGGTTGTCTTACCATGCACCATCGCATACCTCACCTATTTAAATCAATTCATCTCACAGGGCGCCTATACTCGAGTAACCGTGCTTACACCGAGTTAGGTCGTTTTACCATGTGCCATTTTAGACGACGTCACCGATTCGAATCAATTCATCTCACATGGCGCCTATACTTGAGTAACCGTGCTTACCCCGAGTTAGGTCGTCTTACCATGTGTAAAATCGGATAATTCATCTGTTCAAATTAATTTACTGCACAGGGCGCCTATACTTGGGTCCGAGTTAGGTCGTCTTACCATGTGCCATCTCAAACCTCACCTATTTAAATTAGTTCAAGTTAACTTATTTCACACATCTCTCTGAATAACAAATTTACTATTGGTGACCTCATTAAAAAAACCCTTTGAGGGAAAAAAAGTGTCACCTCAAACAGAAACATAGTGTTCAAAGGATAGATATGAAAACCTAAGCATCTTAACTGAAATAAAACTTAAGATTTGCCACATTCCGTGTCGTGGGATGACTCTTCCAGGGTTTCCAACTTATACGCGTCGTTTCCTATTACCTCGACTACGCAGAATGGGCCAGTCCATTCCGGAGACAACTTGTTCTCAATCTGATAAGGGCGGGCCTTCCTTATCACCAAGTCGGCAACCTTGAACTGTCGAGGTTTCATCTTGGTCTTGTGCCTTAGTTCCACCCTTCTCTTTAAGGATTCCGAGTTTATACGGGTGTGATCACGTGCCTCTTCCAGCAAATCTAAATTCATTCTTCTTCCCTTGTTGGATTCTTCAACGACGAAACTTTGGAATCTAGGAGAATTTTCTTGCACTTCCACTAGTATCATGGCATCTGATCCACATACTAAACAGAATGGTGTTTACTTCATTGTTGATTGTGGGGTGGGGTGATACGACCACAAAATTCTTGGAATATCTTCTGACCAATTTCCTTCCGCCTTTTCTAGTCTCCTCTTTAGTCCTCTCAATAGGACCGTGTTGGCCGACTCGAGCTGCCCATTCGTTTGTGGGTGTTCTAATGAAGCGAGGATTTGCTTTATCCCGAGCTCCGTGCACAACTTTTCCAACTGTTGACTGGCAAATTGAGTTCCATTGTCGGATACTAAGTGCCTCGGAATCCCAAAGCGGCACACAATGTTCTTCCATACGAAATGTTGGACTTTGTGAGCAGTTATTTATGCAACCGGCTCAGCTTCGATCCACTTAGTAAAATATTCTATGGCGACGATAAGATATTTCATATGGCGTATGGCCAAAGGGTAAGGGCCCAAAATGTCTATCCCCACGTGTGGAAAGGCCATGGGTTGTAAATCATTCACAACTCCTCAGCTATTGCATGGTACCCATCAGCGTGCTTCTGACATTGTTCACATCACTAGATGTATTTTCCGCAATCTTCCTTCATTGTCGGCCAATAGTACCCCTGCTCGAATGATTTTCAATGAGAGAGCTCATCCACCAATGTGGCTGCCACAAACGCCCTCGTGAAGCTAGAACATTATCCGAGTGCATTGGTCTCTACTTACACAGATGAAGAGTGGGTGAGTATAACCGTAAAAAAATAGGTTCCCGTCTATCAGGGTATACCGGCCCGCGTTCCTCTTGACAATCTTGGCCTCTACGAGCTCGAAGGGAAGTAATCAATTGGCAAGATACCGCTTATAAGGTTTTAACCAAGTATCTATGGTGTTTATCTGTAAGACCTCAAAAGGTTCATCTTCGGGTAGCTCATGAATGGTTATTATTGGAACTTTCAAGGTTTCTTGGATCATCAATCGATGCTTTCTCCCTTTTTATGGCTGATCTATAAGACCTCCAAGTGGTCAACATCAGACAACCCTTCTACGGTTGTCCTGGGCGATTTCAAGGTCTTCTGGATTACTGACCTTTGTCGGCCTCCTTTCCCCGAGCTAGCCAACTTAGACAATAGGTCTACTCGAGATTTTTGTTCTCTAGGGACATGAACAAGATCGTGCAGAAAAAGTCGCTCTTAAGATCTTCACATACTTGAGGTACGAGGCCAATTGCGGGTCTTTGGCTCGATACTCGCCTGTGACTTGCCCGATTATGAGCAGTGAGTTATTTCTCACCAACAAGCGTTGAGCTCCCAATTCCTTTGCCAGCAACATTCCTGCTATCAAGGCCTCATACTCAACTTAGTTGTTGCTCGCCTTGAATACAAACTTAAGGGCTTGTTCGATTAGAAGCCCGTTTGGTCCTTCTAGAATGGATCAGGCTGGGATTCCTTGGATCAAAGCTCTACCATGAAGTCTACGTATACCTGGCCTTTAATTGGTCCTCGCGGTTCATACTGTATCGAACTCAGACAACTCAACCGCCCAACGAACCATCCGACCTACAATGTCAGGCTTTTGCAGAACCTTACAGATGGGTAGGTCGGTCATTACAATCATAGTGAAGCTTTGAAAGTAATGACGAAGTCGTCGAGCGTTGAACACCACAACTAGAGCAACTTTTTTGATGGCTTGATATTGAATCTCTGGTCCTTGTAGCACCTTGCTTACGAAATAGACTGACTTCTAGATCTTCTCCTGCTCTTGCAAAATGATCGAGTTGATAGCCCGATCTATTCCCAGAGTCAGTTTACCGAGAACAGAGGGACTAGCCAATTATTCCTTTAACTGGCGAAAACTTTTTTGCATTCATCAGTTCATGCAAAATGGTTGTTTTTCTTAAGACATTGGAAATAAGAATACTCTTTCTTTCCACTGGCTGATAAGAAACAAGACAGGGCGGCCATGCGTCCAATTAGTTGTTGCAGTTCCTTCACATTAGTCGGACTTCTCATTTCTATAATTGTTGCACATTTATCGAGGTTCGCCTCTATACCTCTTTTGGTTAGCAGGAAACCAAGAAATTTCCCTACTTCTACTATGAACACGCATTTCTCAGGATTAAGCTTTTGATTGCACCCTTCTATAGTGGCGAATAGTTCCTCTAGGTCGGTAGCATGTTGGTCTTCCCTTTTCGACATGACAACCATGTCATATACATATGCTTGGATGTTGCGTCCGAGCATTGGTGAAAGGATCTGGTCCATGAGTCTTTGATAGGTCGCCCTGACGTTTTTCAGGCCAAAAGGCATGACCTTATAGTAATAATTGGCAACCTTATCCATAAAAGTCGTCTTACTCTCGTCCTTCGGGTGCATACAAATCTGATTGTACCCTTAAAATGCATCTAGAAAACTCAACAAACGAGACATTGTCTACCAAGGAGTCTATGCTCGGCAAAGGGTAAAAATCCTTGGGAGAAGCCTTATTTAAATCGATGAAATCACACATATCCTCCACTTCCCATTTTCCTTTTTTACCATTACGACATTTGCCAACCACTCAGGGTATTGGATTTCCCTTTTGTGGCCAACAACCAGGAGTTTCTGAGTTTCCTCTCGGATGGCGGGACACTTTTCTTCATTGAATTTTCTTCGTCTTTGAACCACAGGTTTAACCTTTTCATCCATCATTAGTTGATGACTAAAAAATCTGGATCTATTCCAGGCATATCCGCGGACGATCACGCAAAATCGCTAATATTTTCTGAGATGACATCGACTATCTTATCCTCTAGTTCTTTACAAAGTGAGGCCCCGAGCTTGAATTTTCTTCCTTTTAGCTCTCTCTCGAACTTCTTCAGCGGGTCTAGGTCGCCTCTCGTCACTGATGTCAGCCTTAGCTATCCATCTTGGCTCTCCTGGTTGGACAGTAACCGTGTAGGTACCCCTGCAATTTTTCAAACTACTCTCGTAACACTTTCGTGCCATCCTCTAGTTAGCTTTTTATCGTGATTATCCTTCCTTCAGACGAGGGAAACTTCATCTTCATGTGAGTGGTTGAGGCCACTGCACCCAACCTATTCAAGGAAGGTTGCCCCAAAAGCAGGTTGTATGCGAAAGATGCATTAACGACAATGTACTTAACAATAATCATTCTGACTGCACCTTCATCAGAGAAGGTTGTCCTTAACTTGACATATCCTCGTACTTGTACCTGGTCGATTGTGAAACTGACCAAGCAACCATCATAAGGCCTTAACTAGTTAAGGGATATTTGCAAATTTGTAAATGTTCTCCAAAACATCACGTCGATCGAGCCTCCCTGATCAATCAGGACTTTGTGCACCTTTCGTCCTACCGTGATAACATATATTACTACTGGATCATCCTCATAGGGAAACACATCTTCCAGGTCGGCACTTGTTAAACAAAGGAAGGGCTATGTGGGATGATCAAACTTCCTCATATTTAGGGACATCACTGTTCGGGCATATCGTTTGCGTTTAGAGTCTGTGTTTCCACCTCCAAAGAATCCTCCTGCAATGGTGTTTAAGTCCCCATGCATCGGAGTTTCATGTGTTTGTGTCAGGGATATAGCTTCCCCTTTTGATTCCTCCTGGCCGACCTTGATATATTCCTCCAAGAAACCCTTTTTTACTAAATTAGCTAGTTGATAACTTAGGGCGATCCATCCTTCAATGTCGTGCCCATAGGCCCTGTGAAAGTCGCACCAGGTATCTCTTCGCGATCCCAATAATTGATCGGTCTTTTGTGGGAACTTTAATCTATTCGCTACCCTGCCATGCCTATGAGTTATTTGCAAGGTACTCGGAATCTGGGCCTAATCGTTGTCTCCTCCCTGGCTTTTGTCTTAGGCTCGTTCTTCTTGGCAACATACAGGACATACCTCAGATTTGTTCCCTTCTCGGTGGATGCTTCATTGCTCCTGGAAGAATGATCTCGGGTGTTTTCCTTGTGCATTGGTTGTTTCGACCGTGAGCTGGCATTTTTCCTGAGCACGACCTCTTCAGCCTCGATATGGGCTGCAACTCGTTCACCCACATCAGATAACGTCTCCGCCAGATTTCTGATTAATAAATCACTGAACAAGCTTGTTGTCATCACTTGTACGAAAGCAGCAACCACCATCTCTTCATCCTGAGTTGAAGTCTTACTGAGACTGCACATAATCTATTCAAGTATTATTTAGGTGACTCCCCTTCCCTCTGTTTGACATTGAAAAGATCATACAATTGTGGGGGTTGACCTTATTAGCCGAGAAATGCTCCTTAAACATTCTAGAGAACTGAGGGAAAGAGGTGATGTGACTATTCAAGATTCCACTAAACCATTGCAGAGTTGTTCTTGTGAATGTACCCATGAACATCTTACATCGGATTGCATCCGGCCCCCCAGAGATGATCATTTGAGCCTTGAACGCCTTTAGATGACTCTCAGGGTCTTTTACACCAGAGAAAAAAATGATCTTAGGTTTCATATAATGGGACAACATAGGCTCTTCCATGATTTGCTAAGAGAATGGCTTGGGGTCATCTCTTGAAGAAAAATCTAAGGACCGCTCTCGGGTAGGACGTCGACCATGATGGTGCATGCTCATCCGCAGTTCCCCGTTGGTTCTGCCTAGCTCCTCGTTGGCCTACGCATGTTCTTCCTTAGTTCTTCGGGAGGCTTCAATCTCTGCCATAAGGCGTGCCTGGTTCAACCACATTTCCTCACAAAGGCGCTCATGGTCAGCTTGAGCTTCAGCTCGTAGCCGTTCCTGTTCAGCCATAACTTCTTCTCGAATTCACACCTGCTCACGTCGATATTCCTCATTTGCCTCTTGGAGCTCTCATGGTCTCCATAATCTGTTGCAAGGCTAGGGCTTCGCCTCCATCGAATCCTTGTGTTCCTTGTCTAGTACTTCTTATCACGTAAAATTACTCATTTGTAAAGCGGGTGAGGTCAAATTTTATCAGGCCCCACGGTGGGTGCCAAATGTTCTCACCTGTTGACCTTGGTTGGACTTGGAAGTGGGCTCGGGGTTTAAGCGGTTTTGCTTGGGTATTGAACCGAGATGAAAACGCTTTGTAGGGGGTTCCACCTGTTGATCACACTCCGACGATCAAGTCAGTGAGAGCATTCAAACTATGAAATTTGTATCAATGTAGTGTTCTAAAAAAAAGCTTACCTTTACTCAGGGTTTAAAACCCTTTTATAGACATTCCTTCAACAATTTCAACAACAAGAATATAATCTCAACAACAAGTATATTCTGTTAATGTGTAACTTTATTTTTCGGTACAATGCAACATTATTCCTAACAACTTTTATTTACATCGAGTATATATATACACATGCTTAACTACTTCAGTTATTCACCATGTGGTTTTGCTTTTAATTATCTTTTTAATACGGACTGCCAATTATCTGGGTCAACCTCATAACATGCCATTGGGTCCATATTCGCCCCAGGCTGAGCTAGGTATTTCTCACATGGGTCTGTCTAACTGAGCTACTACACTTAAGTGCTTGGGTTGAGGACCCGAGCACGTTCGGCCAATACATTACCAAACCGGACAACACTATTTGCAACTATTCTAGCACAAGAAATTCATAAGGAAAAGAGCATCAAACTCACATTTCTTCTCCAACAAGTGAACCTCCAAAGAACCACCGCCTACAAACCTCGCCACCGTAGACCCATCGTCGCCCACAGTCACTATCACTACACACTCTCCTCACACACGAAACCTGGCACAAAAAGCTGTCAACCCCAACTTCTATTTTAAATTCATTAAGGTAAATTTTGTAAAATTATTTTTTTAGGTAGGTTCAAAATGATATCGTGTAGGGAGAATTTGCCTTTATGGAAATGCTAAGGAAAGTTTAAGCGCACTTCAATCCAACTAAGAAAAATTAATACTTACATCAATATCTATATATAAAGGGGATTTCCCATTATAACCCATTTTTGGTGTACGCAGTTTTTTTTCCTATTCTATCCTTATTTAATATATCTCATTTTATTAGTACAATGGAGTATTTTGTCATTTCATATAAATTACTTAAAAAATAAAATTATTTTTAAATTTATATTAATGTACAGTTTTTATATGCTGACTCCCCACTCTTTCCTTAATTCTTTATTTTAAGGCAACAATAGGAAGAGAGAGCATACTCTTACACGTTTCTACACCAAATCTCACATATTAGATAAAATAACCTCCATTTCCAATCACCCTCTTCACTCCATTTCAAGCAACTATATTCTTTGGTAAAACCATTATTCTTTTGTATCTACCATTAAGTCAATCCTAACCTTAACGTGAACATCATCACACTCTTTGATCCCAAAGCTACCAATGGAAGAAGAGAAAAAACTTGAAGAAGAAGAGAGACTCAAACCGAAGAAGAAGAAAAGAGGTTGTTTAATCAATTTATCATTTTTCTTTTACATGTTTTGTTTTTCAATTACGACTCATCTAAAATTATTTTTGTATGTATGTAAAGTTATTTTTGTATGTATATTAAATTTCTATGATCATAAAAGTTGAATAAAAAAGAAAAATGTGGATACACAGACGCAATAACGCCTGTGTTTCTGCTAGTTTATATAATGAATATAGAAGTAGAAACGTACATACACAAACAAAAATAAATAAATATATTTTGAAGATTTTTTAAGTATCATTCAATTTAGTATTTTATTTGAAGCATAAAATAATATGTTTGATGTATTGGATGTATGAAAATTAGTTTTAGTATAGTACATATAAGATGTGACGTTCCTTTCATTTTTTTTATTAGACACTCCATTGAACAATATCATTAGAAGAATATATAAACAGTCTCAATATGTATTTTCTTATTTTAATTTAGAACTTAAAATATATTATTTTTTTATAAGCTATATCTAAATTGGATTTTGGAAAGACTTCTTGAACATATTAAGAATATCACTACCCAAAATGAAATCTTATGATTTTCCAGATTTAGAATTTGTTTAAGGAATTTAAGCAAAGAAGGATGTAATAAATTAAATACAATATTTATTCTTATATTAACCTAAGCGTCTACTTATATATAACAATGCATAAGTTACACAGGGCATCTACTATTTTATGCATTTTCTGCGGGAAGGATCTACTGATCTATTTGCTTAGGCCTTATATTTTTTGCATTATGCCTCTTAGTGACTCAACTCAAAACTTTAATTAAAAGTTCTGAGTTTTATTTTATTAATAACAGATCTCATTATTTTTTTTTTATTTTACATTAGAAGTTTCATTTCATTTTTTCAAACTTAAGAAAATATATTAGTTTCTAACATTAAATTTGAAAATTTTAAACATATTTTCAAAATTATTTTAATCTCTAAACAATAAAACCAAAAGACTAATATTATATTATTTTAATTTGATTTATTTTTTCAAATTTATAAGATTAATTAGGAGATTAAATATTGAACCAAAGTTATTATTAATCTTTTTTTTTTTCATTTTAAAAGTACAAAAATAAGACAATCCAATCAAAGCATATAAATCTTGGGGAAACTTAGTACAAACAAAGATGCTGTGATAATTCTAGGATTGGTGAGGAACAGAGAGCACATACACAGAGTGACACTGTAGACTTTCCTCTCTCAAACCACTTTTCTTTTTGTTAGATGTTTTCCGTAACAAACACAATGATTGATAGCAACTACAAACTCCAAGGTCCTTCTTAGCTTAGCTTCCTTGGCATGTAAGGATTAACAATTCGTCAAATCACAGTTTCAAAGACTCTCACTTTTCTCACAAAAGAACAAACCAAACAAAAAATAATGAAATTGCAATCTGATGTGTGAAGTGTGAGCTTTCCTTTCTGGTTTGTTCCTTTTTTTATTTATCACCAAAAGAAAAAGCACTCAGCAAAAAAGGAGTAGCAGCTGCATCACCCTCTGTTCCCTTCTTTTTCTTTATTTTGATAATTATTTATTTATTGTTTCCCTCCTTTTCCCTTGCTCCCAGAGCAATCCCAAAACCTCTCTCTCAATCAAAGTATCAATCTTTTTGGTTCCTTCTTGTACCCCAGTACAAAAGATGGCAACTTTACCTTCCCTCACTCTTCACTCAAACCCAAATACCTGTGGTGCTTTCTGGGTGGT
>Ga0123342_1009126_pt1 | contig 12060 bp, 6 predicted proteins | sample Turbeawhitnodule_FD_89960 | JGI IMG/M metagenome (GOLD analysis project Ga0123342, IMG submission 89960) | Root nodule microbial communities of legume samples collected from Mexico - Turtle bean Mexico white nodule | ecosystem: Host-associated > Plants > Roots > Nodule | place: Mexico: Nepantla... | reverse complement strand
TTTTTTTTTTTTGTAAAAACACATTTCTTTATTCATTAATTATATTTCTAACTATTTTAAACATTAAAATATTTATTTTTTAATGCATTCAAAATTAAAATTATAAAAAAAAATTAATTTATTATTTTTAATTTATTTTTGAAATGGTGCTAGATAGGGAAATAAAAACAAAAGAGTGCTAGATAGGGAAATAAAAACAAAAGAGTGCTAGTTAGGGAAATAAAAGTATAAATGATGCTAGATAGAGAATTTACCCACCCCTATGAAAGATATCTCAACCTCCAATTTTCTTGTTGAAATAATTTATGGCTAAAATGTCATCATTATTCTTCTCTTTTAAAAAAGCATGGAATTTTGATCACAAAAAACCATTTTGCCTTCATTTCAGAATGATTATTTAGAAATATTAAGTAATCTCCCTCCTACAATGACCATTAAGTTATTCCTAGTGAAATAAAAATAATTAAAAGAGACCTTCAATTTGAAAACATTTGCATGGATACAACAAGAATCACCGAAACCTTCTGTTGCCACTATTGATGTCCATAATTCAGACAACGTGAAAGAAAAAGGGAGCGTTTTGTAAATTTGAGTAAACTATATTTTGTTATATTTTATGATTTAGTGAGGTAATTTGTGGTACGCACTTACAGTATTACTATTTCTACATGCCAAATAAATTAAAGTATTGTGTCCCGAGTATATTTTAACAGTTAAGGAATCTGTCACACCCCTACTCTAAAACTTCGCCAAAAAATTGGTGAAGTTAAGAACATGTAAACAAGCAAAAAGAAAGGCATAAAAGTAAAACATTGACATTGTAGTTCGTAATCACAATGCATAATATATATTATTGAGAGCCAGCTAAACATCCCAACGCTTTCATTTATTGAAATGCATAGCAACACTTGCTAGACCAAAAACTATTATATATTTCTCACAGCATATAATTCCAGTTCACTTTAAGGATACATCGCGGTGCTTTTGCGACCAGGTTTTCTATAAACAATGTTCACCCTCGAAATGAAAAAGGAGAAAATAAAAAGAAACACAGATTAACTTAACACTAATACAAGAAGATAAATTGCATCCGCAAAAATATCTGCCACAAGGCGAACATGACTAGGAGACGGATCCTCGCCAGAGGGAAACTAGAACTTTCATCAAAATGAATTAACCGTCAACTAGCCAGAAGGCAGACAAATACTGATTTACGTACCCTCTTCATATTCTTCAGAAAGGTACTTCTTCTGGCGATAATGCGGCCACCATGGGTTCTTGAAAATCTAAGTTTACGGGAAACAGATTACACTGTGCATATTGTGCCATCAACTGGTCCACAAGAACCAAAGCTACCACTGCCTCTACCATGGGTACAGCTGCAAGCCCAGTCCAACAAAATATTCAGAGATTTTATTTTCTAGTGATTTAAATTCTAGCAAGAGTCAAAAACTTGAAATGTTGTCATGATTGAAAACCATGCACACACGCATAATACTCAATTCTCCTTTCTTTCTGACATTAGATTTAGATGTCGTTTAAGGAAAAGTTGTCGTGTAACGAATTATCTTGCCCTTCAGTTCAATGTTAACATTTCTAAAGATTGTCCTCTCAGCAACTTACATGAATTATATTAGAGATGAAGTGAAAAAAGTGAACTAAAGATAATACAAACAGCATTCTAACAAAAAAAGCACGGTTATTAACCTCTTGGAACAACACAAGGATCATGGCGACCACGGGCTATCAGCTCTGTTTCCTTTTTATCCCGTGTCACAGTATGTTGCTTCTTCTGCAAAAGTGTAACACCATGTTCACTTAATGTAAAATACATATGGTAATACAAAAATAATGAAATACAAAAATCAATCTCAAGAGACTACTAAAGTTACTCTAAAATATCCTAGATAGTCTAACAAGAATAAGCATTGTGAAAGATATCGTGAACATGTTAGATTGGCTAGTATGTGTGTTTAATGGATGAATGGGACAGTGATGAAGATAGAAAGAGAAGAGATTAAACTTACTGCAATAGTCGATGTTGGCTTGAAAGCTATTCTCATATTAATGATTTCCCCATTGGAAATTCCACCCTGATTGTCAATACAGATAATTTAAGTAAAACAAATATAGACACATGACCATCATCGTGAACATCTAGAAACAACTAATTAGTAATTATAGAACAAGTATAAATACCTGTATCCCACCAGAGCGATTTGTTCTTGTTCTTGTCTTTCCATGTTCATCTATATAGAACTCATCATTGTGTTCACTCCCAGTCAAAAAGGTGCCTATAATGATTTCATTAAGCCATCAGAACACACCTCAGACTCAAGTTATCAAAGAAAATGACGTTGTTTAATTGGTATCAGTAAGACAAGTATGCTTCAGTACCTGCAAACCCAGAACCAAACTGAAAGCCCTTGGTTGCAGGCAAAGACATAACAGCTTTAGCCAACTCAGCCTCAAGTTTGTCAAACACTGGTGAACCAAGACCCTGAGAAATAATAAGATCATTTTTATTATAAGTGGAAAATTAATATAAAAAACTGAATAATATAAATAAAAATTAGCTGGAGTTAGGATGAGAACTAAGAGGTGCCTTTACAAGATATTAAGGGAGATTCAAAATTGCAAAACAGCAAGCATGGTTTCAAAGCAGAGTGTTTTCTCTCTCATGCTAATTATTAAAGAGCAATCTGATATTTATGGGCATGGGCTACAACTTAATTTTTTTAAAAGTAAATTATGCTATGCAAGGAAGGGAAGTTCTAAAACTCGTAGATGACTAAAGAGTACAGCTTTCAGAGTCTAGTTATGGCCAAATTTCCACCATTTTCTGCACAAGATTCATTAAGCAAGCACTATTACAGGCAGGGTCAAAGATAAAAAGTTAGAAATATTCTTAGAACAGAAAAAAAAGAGCTTAAATATGTTTTATCTTCCCATAAAAATTAGCAAACTTTGATTTTGCTACCTAAAAAATTGTTTCCATTTTGACTTCAGATTTTATTGCATTTAGCCCCTATGATTAGATTTACTCCCTTAAAGTGATGATATGACAAACGGATCAATGACATATGGCACAATTTGATTATGCCTCCGCATCACTTTACAAAGCAAATCTAGTGACAGGGACTAAAAACATGTTATTTTTAACAAAATCAGGGATTGCATCAAAGAAAAGAAAAGAACCAAAATGGATTAATCTGTTGAGATGAAAAACACATTTAAGCAGAGTTGTCAATAGAAAATTGCAAAAAGCTTAAAAGCCATTGTGTCATACAGTGGATAGCGTCACGGGAAAATAGCAGAAGCCACATAGTAAGCACATTTTTATTGTACAAGAGAGAATAAGAAGAAAAAAACAACTTCAAATTTGGAAGAAGACGGGTTTAAAAAAAAGAGAAAAGCAAAAGGAGGAAGATATTATAGAAACAAGAAGGGGAAGATTTAAGAAAGGAGAAAGCAAAATGTAAAAGAAGGGTATTTTACATGTAAAAACGCAGGTGTTGCTAGACTGGAAGAAAATGTATGAGTGTTTTGAGTATTGGAAGAGAAGGGTTGATGTCTAAGTTTAAAAGGAGGAAAAGAAATTTAGGTCATAGAATGGTGCTACTCAAAGGTTAATGGCCTGGAAATGAAAAGGCTAATGTCGGGTTTATTTTAAAAGTAAGGAAGCCCAAGTTAATCAGTAGAATGTAAAAAATGAAGGCAAATTATACTTCTTTTTATTTCCAACAATATCCTTCTTAGTATGATGGAGAGTGTGGTGTCTTCTTCATTTTTGAAGTGGTGCTTGTTGCTTGTGGTGGCTGGTGGTAAATGTTGGTGGTTGAAGTAAGCTTTGTGGTGTTTTTACTAGTGGTGGTTGTGTTTTCGTTTTCATAAAACCCAAAAAGAAAACCAGCGAGGTGCAAAAATGGAGTACAAAACTAAAAAAAATTAATTTCACACTAATAAATGTCAAATACAACGAATCTTCTCATCAACCCTCTCACACACGTCAATAATGGAACTGCTCACTCAAATGCTGCTGCAGCTGGAGAAGAATGGAAGTGTTGTAGCTGGAAGAAAGGTATGGGGTGCGGGGATGCAATTGAGGTTACTTAAAAATGTGAGTTTATACTTCATTTAGGATTATTTAAAAATTTTAAAAAGGTTAAAATTAACTATTCAAAATTAATATGGAGGTGCAGTGGAAAGATATGGGGGTGGAGGGAGAATTTGCCAAAATGAATGACATAAAAAACAAAGAGACCATTAGCAACACTAAGACACTTATGTTACATCACTATAACCCGATATTGAGCAACATTGTATTTGAGCCGAAAAAAATAATGTAGTTGTATTTCTATTTAAAGCCAACTAACCATGTGATAGCTGAGTTTACTAATAAAAACCTGTACAGTTGTTATCGCTTTTATCTCTACTTGCTATTTTGCCAAATTATTTCAGCTTGATAGAGACAGGTGGAAAGACTTACACGAGGACAGTTCCTAACAATGCATGTTACAACACCACCAACAGAATCACCTCGCACTCGCACAGCATCAATTGCAGCTATCATCTTCTCTGCATATTCAGGGTCTGGACATCGAACAATATTACTCTCAATCTGGAAAATTTCCAAAAAATATTGGCAAACCAGGAATTTAGCTTCATAATTAATGATAATAACATCAATAAAAAGTAATCTCAATAGTTATAACAATAAGCAATTAAATTGGAGGACAGCATTCTGAACAGGATAGTATGATGGCACCTGTTCAATAAAAGTGGCAAACCACGAATTTGGCTTCGGAATTGCAAGAATATAATAATGATAACATCAATAAAAAGTATTGTCGATATAAGTTATAACAATAAGCAATCAATTTGGAAGACCACATCCTTACACGACAGTATGATAGCACCGGTTCAATAAAATAAATAATAGGATATTCATACATTGATTATTTTAAATTAGTATTAGTTTACTTATTTTCCCTGCAAGTGCATAACACATTGGATAGGTCACTGTATGAATTCTAGGAGAAGTTAGCAGCAGATAGACAGTTATTTGGTAAATAACAGAAGTCTAGTGCAGATTCACATCATATATATTCCAGTTAAATGCATTAGACCATGTTTTCAAGATAATGAAAATTTATCCATTTTATAGGAATGGTCCTCCCCCCCTTTTAACTCGTTATAGTTAAAAATAAATAGATTTCACATGTAAGTATCAATAACTTATCAAGCACTAATTATACAATTGTATTCTATAATCTGTTGTAAGATCAAAATTTACGAGACCAATATATGTGCTAGTGCATATTGACCTGAAATTCAGCTTTGGCCTTGAGATGGTAAAAGTATTTATCACCCATTTCCTTAGTAATGGTAAAAGTCATTTCCTAAGTAATATTTATGGGTAATGCTCAGAATGTTGAAGTTTCAGTTTAAATCAAACAAGAAGCATAAATTGTAAAATGTATTCCATTGCCAATAAGCAGACTCAATCAAAATATTTAATACTTGGCTATATTCAAAAACCATTAAAGAAAACATAAAAAATAAAACAGATAGTCACTTCCATGTTTAAAATACACGAAATTTACTTCAAACAACTTTACAAAGGAAGCACTATGCCACCAGTGCACGCACAAATATGAATATTAACTTTAATACCTGATGAAGCATCAGAGCGTCATGATTGATAAGGTCCTCGGGAAGAATAACCTTATGGACTTGAGACACATATGCAAGAATCTGAAAAATAAGGAACCTTTAGCCAGGATGTTTCTTAAGGAATTGGCAAATAAAACTTGTGACAGGTATGTACGTTATTATATCTATATCAACCATCCAGTGGTGACTAAAGATTTGCATTTTGTAAAAAGAATGTCAGCACAGAGAGAGATTGATCTGGCAAAGTTAGGCCCTAACAGACAAGTACAAGCTGACCTTACATATGATCAGTAGGGATAGGATGCCAACCCAGTGTCAATGCAATCTATGGTAGTCTTTGAAAGTTCAATTCTTGGGGTAATAATCTTTGAAATCTTCAAACTCAGGCAAGTATATGTGTTTTAAATGAAAATGACATCAAGATCAATATGGATATGATGTTGACTCAGTGATCACTGCAACTCATACTAGTAATTTATTTCTTAGGATAATGTTTCTTAGTCATCATTTCCATTAATTTAGGAGATAACAGTAATATAGCATTATAGAAGGAATTTAGGGTAAGGAATGTTTTCTTCGTTTTGTTAGAAGCTTTTGACACCTTTCTCATCTGTTTTCCATACATAAATAACCATTGAGAACTTTTGTTTCATTCAGGGTCCAAATTTACTTGGAAGTTGGAACTTTCATTTGAGCAGAAACTCGTGTGATAGCTAGGCTTGAGAAATAAATCTCTTATACTTCTACGTGAATCTACAACTGATCCAGAGGGAAGGTATAGCACTTTGGATTCTTCTGGTGTTATTTAAAATCTCTTAGGTTTCTAAGTCAAAATCATTAAAACTTCCTTCTTGACAAATGTATTTGCATCTCAAGAGGTCCTTTAAAGCCAAGTCTTTCACTTTAATAGCAGTGTTTAACAGGATTAGCACACATGACATCTGCAGCTAATAGGCCTCATCGAGAAACATGCTATGTGTAGATCTAATTTAGAATTAGAATGCTTCTTTGCATAGAAGGTTAAATTCATATGTTGGTGGTCACTGTGCGCATCCTCTAACTTTAGAGCAATTATATCATGATTAATTTCACGGCTAAAACTTATAGCAATCTGTGGTTTATGCAGTTCTAGATGCAAACAAAAGAACCAAAAACCAAGAAGCAAAAATATGAATATGTAAAATTACAAGTGTATTTGCATCTCAAGAGGTCCTTTAAAGCCAAGTCTTTCACTTTAATAGCAGTGTTTAACAGGATTAGTACACATGACATCTGCAGCTAATAGGCCTCACCGAGAGACATGCTATGTGTAGAACTAATTTAGAATTAGAATGCTTCTTATTTTTGCATAGAAGGTTAAATTCATATGTTGGTGGTCACTGAGCGCATACTCTAACTTTGGAGCAATTATATCATGATTAGTTTTAATGGCTAAAACTTATAGCAATCTGTGGTTTATGCAGTTCTAGATGCAAACAAAAGAACCAAAAACCAAGAAGCAAAAATATGAATTGTAAAACTACAAGTGTATTTGCATCTCAAGAGGTCCTTTAAAGCCAAGTTTTTCACTTTAATAGCAGTGTTTAATAGGATTACCACACATGACATCTGCAGCTAATAGGCCTCACCGAGAGACAAGCTATGTGTAGATCTAATTTAGAATTAAAATGCTTCTTATTTTTGCATAGAAGGTTAAATTCATATGTTGGTGGTCACTGTGCGCATCCTCTAACTTTGGAGCAATTATATAATGATTAATTTTAACGGCTAAAACTTATAGCAATCTGTGGTTTATGCAGTTCTAGATGCAAACAAAAGAAGCAAAATATGAATATGTAAAATTAGAATATAAACAGGGATATAGAAAGGCTATGATGTTCTTAAAATATTCTTCTTGGCCAGTTATAAAACAGAAAAACACAAAGGAATACCACAAAGAAAAATAAACTCAAGAGACAAGTAACACCTCAGTTCCAGAAAAGTCTTTAAGGATTTTCTTAGCAACAGCACCAGAAGCAACCCTTCCAATTGTTTCTCTTGCAGAAGATCTACCACCACCCTTAAACATAATAGAGTTCAGATGTATGAGCTTATTACATATAAATATCCCATTGAAAAAATGTTGGACTCATTACAATAAAAAAGTCAGTACCTGAACTGATCTAACACCATACTTCATGTCATAGGTAGCATCTGCATGGGAAGGCCTATAAGCTAATGACATCTCACTATAGTCCTGAAAAAGTTCCCCAGAGTACAATATTTTATCAGCATCCCTGAATTATGATAATAGTTTTTGTTTGTCATAAACAAGCTCTAGAATTAGATACTCACATTTCCTCTTTGATCCGTATTGGGCACAAATATATGAATTGGAGTTCCAGTAGTACGTCCTGCAATTAACAGATTATACTTCAAACATCTTTTCATGAAACATACAATTTTCCAAGCTAATAATAGTCAGAAGAAATAGTGACCTTCGGAGACTCCTGAAAATATTTTACATGTATCAGTCTCCTTTCTAGGAGTTGTAATTCGGCTCTGACCTGGCCTCCTATACATGAGAAATCACGCAGTTATTTTTTGAAGACATGGTGCATCAGAAGCAATCACTACCTATCATTCATAAATGTCATATTCCCTAACTAGCAGTTTAGCACAGATTTCAATCCAAACACCAGAGTGTTTTGTCACACAGTGCAAGTGGTTCAATGAAGATAAATAGATGATCTCAGAGGCAAGTACCTTCTGTCAAGATCCATCTGCATGTCAGCTTCACAGAGAGGTATACGAGGTGGACATCCATCGATGACACAACCAACACCTCCTCCATGGGATTCTCCGTATGTAGTCACACGAAAGTGATTCCCATAAGTACTTCCAGCCGCCTGTATCTCTGTAATATGTCAACACTCTAAGAAAATTAAAAACCATCCATCCCAATTCCATTAGTTTAAAATTCTTAACATGTAATGTAACTGGCATCGGAACCATATATTTTCCTTAATTCGTTGCATTTATCATAGACACTAATCCTACGTGTTTATTGAATTTGAAATCATAATGAAAACCAAAAAAAAACACGGTTTATGAAATTTTAGTTCCTAGCACCTAAAAGAAGACATGCAACAACAAAAAAACACGGTTTTCAGACCACACCTACATCAACCTGTGAGCATAGAAGCTAGATAGCAGCGTCGCCAAAAGATATGCAATACAAACGACGGAGGTTTGAGAAGAGACATCCAATTTCATTTAACACGATTTGCTTCAGAGATTCTTACACGAATTGCTTAATAACAATGTCACAACACATTCCTTACAACAAAGTACAACCGATTCCGGAAACCTAGATACACGAATTCAGCGAACGAATTGAAATATTTAGCAGATAAAATCAACTCAGCTAAGCAAAGGATCGAACAGAAAAAGAAAATCACGGAAAATAACGAGGAGCAGATTCTAGTAGCTGATCACGTAAAAACAATAAGAATTAAAATATAAGCGATGAAGAAGAAACACGTAAAACAAAGAATTAGCTGAAAATGAAACTATTAACGAACAGAGAGAGGACTGACGGAGTCTCTTGGGAAGACGAGGACGGAGCGAGAGTCGGAGATAACCGGGAGAGAGAGATCGAAGATCGGAATTGATAGAAGCGAAGGCAGAGAGAGCGTCGGTTGAGAATGGTTTGGTAGAGAGAGAAGACGCCATTGGAATTGGAATTGGAATTGGTAACACGCCAGAGAATTAGATTGAATGGGGAACAAAAGCAAACACAGTGATATGATGTGATACTAAGTTTGGTTGTTGAGTTGAGAGAGAAAAAGAAGAATAGAGGGAGGTTGGTGTATGGTTTGGTTTGGTGGCAATGGGTGTAATAATGAATGGTGAGAAACACAAGTGGCACCACCTACCCACCACCCTTCGCCCTTCGATATCGTGTTTGGTGTGCGGGCACGGACCAGCCTACGTCCATCTCGTGTTTGGTACAAATTCTAGTATTACTACTTACTTCGCCATTCCTAATTATTATTATTATTATTAATACAACTCTATCAGTTATGCTATTAATTACTACATGCTTGGATAAGGAATTTTTTAAGAAAATATTTGGATATATATAATATATAATATAATACGTTCACTTCAAGAATATAAATATTAATCATTTAACTTTTAATTATTATATTTATATTTGTCAAATAATATTTAGAAATATTATACTATCAATTTCCTTTCACCCTTATTTACAGCTATATAATTACATTTACTTTCTTTTAATTAGTTTTCATATGTTTTCCATGTTAGTGATTAAATTACAGTGAGTTTTGATTAGATTTCAGTATCTCCTAGATCAGTTCCAGTTCCAAGTTGAAAGCCAAAACAAATTAGGTCTCACTTTTTAAATTCTTTGCCATATTAAACATGTTAGCAACGGCTAAAATTTTCCATCCCATTTTTCTTTTTTTTTCTTTTTCTAAAAGGTACATAAGCTCTTTTTTTTAAATGTACAGAAACTAACAAATACACAGTATAAACCAATAGTTCAATAACATATCTAAAATGTAATTAGTAAAATAAATTAATAAAAATTGACTGTGTTATTATTATATTGACAATAGTCTAGAACCATTTAATCAAATATTTTTATTATAAATTCATATTTTAATATAAATAATATAATTTAAAAGTGAGTTTTAGACTTTAGCGATTCAAAAATTCAAAATGTTTTGGTTCAAATATTTACAAAATATAAATAGTTAAATAAGTTACTCAAAACTCAACATCTTTTCACCATTTGCTATCTAAGAAAATATTTAAATTATTTAAGACTATGTTTGCTTTTATGGATGTACTGTTCACAAGAAAATAAATTAGATGATATCAATGGTTTGGATCGGTTTTGCAGGAAAGAGGAGGAGAGGGTATACCTGTGAACAGTAAATATCCTCTCCCCTCAAAATGAAAAGACATAGAGGGAAAGCCACATCAACATATGTTATTTCCAAATTTACCCTCATTCATCTACAAGGGTTTTTAATATTAAAAAATAATTTTTTATTTATTTATATAAGATGTGATTTATTTTCTAATTTTATAGTATATATTTAATATTTTAAGAAATTATTTGAAGTTCTCTTTTTATTTAATTTGTTGATGTGTTTATATTAATATTTTTTTTATAATTATTATGTTTATGAGTTAGTAATTTATTTGATAATAGTTTTTTATGAAATTATTTTCTATTGTTAATTATGCTATATATTTTTTTTTAGTATTTTTTTAATTATCCTTGCCTATTAAATATTATCTTTTATTTATATAAGATTTTATTTATTTTCTAATTTTATAATGCATGTTTAATATTTTAAGAAATTATTTAAAGTTTTGTTTTTATTTAATTTGTTGAATACATTTTTTTCTAATTATAATTTTTAAATTATATCTATTTATATTTAATATATATTTATTTTCTAATTTTAATTTTTATATCTAAGAAATATGTGAAAGTTGTTTATTTTTAAACAAAAATAACTCATTTCATTATTAAAAAAAATTTAATAGGCAAGGATAAATTTGTAAAGTAACATTTAACAATTTAAAAAGAAATTAAAACTCCCTCATAATCATCATATCACTCACAAAATCTCATAAATTTTCCTCACACATCCACTCTAACACACCCCAATCCAACACAACCTCACTTTCTTCTCACATCCTCACACATCCACTCCCTCAAATCCTCACACATTCACTCCCAATCCAAACACACACATAGTAATTTGATTTAAAACCCTGTATTTGGAAATATTGTAATATAAATTTTGAGATATTATATATATGGTAACAAACGACTATATGATATATGATGAATACGTGTGTGATTTTTTTTTATCATTTAAAATAAATAATATAAAAAAGTGAGAAAAAATATTATGTAAATAATTTAGATAATATATAGAGAGAGAACAAGGCAACCCAGAAGAAACACATAGACTGAGATAGAGAAGTGTCAGGCACATCAGCACATAATGTTACCGCAAAACAATTGGTCGTCGTTGGATAGGCTCACACCCCTATATACCCCGTGAATATAACCAAACGATAACAATGACTGAGCTTAATAATGTGCATGTTCATTTATCATGGATCTGAGCCTAGGCATGAGGAACTTTCACCGATGGAAACTACCATTGTCGTGGATATAACTATCCAAACTAGCATTGTGGGAGGAAGTGCTCTAGTGTTGTACTATTTGTCTATTAGAGTAGTTTATTAATCTTACATTGTATTTTTTTTTTTTTTTTTGTTTTTTTATTTATATCTTTTTTTTTTTGTTCTCTATTTTTTCATTTTTTGAAATTTTTATCTTCACGTGTT
>Ga0123342_1009125_pt1 | contig 12061 bp, 6 predicted proteins | sample Turbeawhitnodule_FD_89960 | JGI IMG/M metagenome (GOLD analysis project Ga0123342, IMG submission 89960) | Root nodule microbial communities of legume samples collected from Mexico - Turtle bean Mexico white nodule | ecosystem: Host-associated > Plants > Roots > Nodule | place: Mexico: Nepantla... | reverse complement strand
TGAACTTAAATAACTAACTTCTTCTCCGGGATTAAAGATAAAATGAACTCATTCACTTCATCCACACATTCTATAGTATGACATAAAATTGCACCATCATCAAAAAATCCATCAGAGGTAAGATTCTGCATGTAGCCTGGATAAACAAATTTAACCAAGTGTAATAAAGGTTGTTCAACATGTAGAATTAAAGTGTCTTCTAGTATTTCAATAGTTGTTTATCCCAACTCATTTAAGTCCATATCTCCATCTCCAATATGAAGTATCCAATCAATAAACTCTTTTATTTCTATTGTAGTTTGCATTGATTTTTCACTGCTTAATTTCATATTCTCTGTAAGTTTCAAGATTTTGTAATGTTTTCATAATTCCACGTAGTTTACTATTGTCTTCACAATGTCATATCTTGATCCATTTTTTTACAACAGGCAATATTGTCTAAAATCTTCTCAACAGTGTAACAAACAATCTTCTTAACTGAATTCCTGAAGTAAGGTTGTTGGCCTCTATAATGACATCAGTAAATTTTTTATCATCTGCCTATAGCCCCATCGCATAGCAAGCCTCTTTATATGTTTTGTAAATTACCCCATTAACAATGTTGATGTTATCATAATTACAACACCCTTTTTATAATTCAACAATATCCTAAGATAATATAATTCTCTTGAACCAGGAGGAATATATGTAAGCCTTCCAATTCTAACATTCATCTTCCTTGGCTTTCATTCTCTTCGTTTTGCCATCCAAACAAATTGGCTAGGATATTCATAATAGGTCAAATGTTGTCCCTCTAGATAAATTTTATTAGTCTCAAACCAAGCTAAAAACATTGTTCGTTTATGTTCATTTGTGTTCAATATTTCATCAATTTCTTTGTTGTCTTTAAATAGAATGGGTTGCTCGTATAACAGATGAAAAGTCAACCTTTGAACTGGAGTCCATCTAGTTGACAATCTAATTGACAAAGCATGCCAAGCAACAAACAGTGGGAATTGAATAACATAATTTTCTTACTTTAGCTGACATAAATTGAGTGTTGAGCAATATTGAGTTATAATATCAACACATTTCAATCACCGTTGCAAATAACTTAAATGTAGAACTGATGGAAGGAAATATATGAAAGATAAGAAACTAATTTTCTAAGTCTTTGAAAAAAACAGGAAGTAAAAGTATTATTTTGTCCAAATGCAAATATAGGAATAAAATATTTTGATAAGACATTATATTTATTACAATTTTGTAGCAGAAGCATAAGTATGATCAAAACAACAATATTACTCTGCAAATTCAAATAAGAAACTGTTATTAAAAAACAAATGATCTACTGACTGTTGCTTATGTGACCAAGAAAAAAAGGTAGACATTTGGAAAGTGTTTAACCTTGGCTTTTATTTATAGTCATTGCAAAGCACAAAGATGTTGGGAATTATCTTCTTTGAGAATTGAAAGGCAATCCTGAATATGAAGTAATAAAGTCCTTCTAGGAATGAATGTTTTATGACCAATGTTTTTGCATGTAATAATTGTATCACCAATAACATTCTTCCCCAACTCATTAACTTGTAATCTTGTGTCATTACATAGTCCATTAGCTTGATCAATATTTTTAAAAGCATTATTGGGACACCAGTTTTGAGTTTTAGGCAATGATTAGGAATCCTGAGCATCTAATATCGTTTCAAAAATCCGATGTAAACCACTCAGCTTAAATGTCTTCATGTTCATCGGATTGGCAAGGTATGTCTGAACTTAAGTAAGTAACTTATTCTCTAGGCATTAAACATATGATAAATTCATTGACTTAATCTACACATTCAGTTGTCGGACAAAGTATTGCACCGTCATAAATAAAGTTAGCATTGCTCATATTATCCAAGAATTTAGGATACACAAATTCAACTAAGCTAAGTAAAGGTGAATCGTTGTGTTCGACTAAGAGATGTTTGGGTATTTCAATTATGCGTTCACCCATTTCATTTAAATTCATATTTCCATCACCAATCTTTAAAATCTAATCAACAAATTATTGGATATCTCTAGCACTTTCAACTGATTCCTAACTTATTAATCTCACATTCTCTAGAAGTTCCAAAACTTTGCAGTATTTTCATAATTGATAAAAGTTTATTGTTGTCTCTACAATGTTGTATCTTGAATCTCTCGTGTCAACGGATAGAATTTGCCTAAAAACACCTCATAATACAACAACTTTACCATCAAAAGGCTTGTTATTGTTCTCTTCATCTACAACCTTCATAATAATAATATCATAAAATAATTATAATAAAAATACTATAAAATTGTATATATTAATTTCAATTATCAATTTTTAAAATGATTTGATATAATGTAATGTGTAGATTTTGGAACGTATTAAATAAATTTCACGTGTAAACAAATCATTACATATTAGTTATAATAAATAATTCAATAATTTTCAAATATAAATAAATCAAATTTTCAAATAAATAAATTCTTAATGTAGTAAGTGAAAATCATTATTAACAATGTTTACTGCTGCAACCATCTTTATTATAAAAGTAATGAATTTTTATGTTTTTTATGTAAAGTTTGTAAAAGTAGCATTGATTTTAATTTGTGGGTTTATTTGTACATTTGTTAACATATTTTAAGAAATACTTTGTTAAATTAGACATAGTTGCAATATTTTGTATTAATGTGAGCTAGATTATTGAAATAAATAAAAAGATAATGACAAAATCATTTTGTTCCAAATAATATCAGATACTAAAAATAAGTACCTGAAATTTTCAATTTATTGAAATTGATTATGGTTAAAGAAGAATGATAATTATTTGCAATAGATAGACAAAAGTATTTGCAATATTTATTTGAAGAAATTTTGTTTTAAAAAAATGGATTTAAATGATAAACAGGAAACAATGCCAAATAAAATATTCTATAAGCCACACAGATTTATTTTTTTTCGTTTTTATTACTAATTAACTTTTTAAAGAAATCAGAAAAAATATTTATGGCTATATGCATATCTGTTTGGATTTGTGCAATACACAATATTTGGAATTTTTTCCCATTTTTACTCTAATAATTATTGTCTATTGAGTTTCTTCCTATCAAGCTCAGACACTCATATTAAATGGCATGTCGGTGTCCGATACGCCGACACTCAAAAGTGTCCAATTTAAAAAGTATTTGTTAGATTTCTGACAATTTTAGTACAGTTCTAACACAATTTTAAAAAGGAAAAATACATTAATTTTCTAAAAATTCAAACTTTATTGTATAAATTGTTATTATGATTATAAAAATAAGAAACAAATCCTTGTAAATCAGTCATGAAAAACATCTTTCTGCTTCAAAAAGTAATCTGGAACATACTTGTGCACATAAATCTTTATTATCAATTTATATAATTCATAATTATATAATATATAGATTTGTGTCCACGTGTCCTACATTTTAGAGATTTTACGTATATTCGTGTCCGTGTCCGTGTCTGTGTCGTATCAGTGTCTGTGTAACATAGGTTTCTTCTCTATTTTTATACCATTTTTCTTCGTTATATTTTCCAAGTTGTTTCTCTTAGTGGACTTGAGAGAAGAGAATGAAATTAAATAAAAAAATAATATTAAATAAGGAAATAACATTAAATTACATTAAATAAAATTGCAGAAGAAAACACACAAAAAGAACATATAAGGCCATAAATCAATGACATGACAATAAGTTTAAATTCAATTTATTTTTTAAAAATTAATAAAAGAGTAGTGATTATAATAATGAAAATGTGACACTTATAATGAAAAAGGGACACTTATCAATTTTTTGCTGAAGTTTATTAACCCTTCTCAAGTAGTAATGATTTAGTGCAATACAATTAGAAAATTTAAAGTTCAGTTATTCATTTATAATTACAATTTTATTCCATTTTATTAAATGTTCATAAATGAAAAAAAAATTGTATTTTGTTCTCATTTAACTCTAATGTTATTCCCCTTTAATATGTAATTTGTATTTTTTTTTTTTAATTTATTAACCCAAATTTATAAAGAAAAATCTATCATAGTACCGGTGGCTGTAACAGAATAGCATAGCTCAAATGAAATGAGAGATGGTCAAATGTGAGAGACAAAGGGCATACAACGTTAGAGTAAATGAAAGAGAGAGAAACGAAAAAAGGTAATGAAATATAAAAAATGAAAACACAGTGTCAGAATAAATGAAAGGGAAAGAAACGAAAACAGTAATAAAAAGAGGAAAAGGTGGTGAAGGGTTTTAAAATGAGAGTTTTGCCATGTGTAAGCAATGGAGCGTGCTACTTGTCACTTCCTGAATGCATTAAAGATTCCTATTTTTGGTTAAATTTGCATTGTTTTTATTTTGAACTGTTTTTTCTTGTGTTGCCATGTGTCAAAAGTTTCTACGAGAGTCTCCTCTACTTGATATTTCTGCTGCGCAATTTAGACAGTATATTTTTTCTTTTTCTTCTATCACATTTTGCATCATCAGGATCCAAAACTAAAACAAAAGTAATTAGACAAAAAATTATAGATAAAACCATTGCTTGTCTCAAATAAAGATGTTGTGTTCAGATTTTGATGTTCTGGAAAAATAACACCCACGAAAAAAAAGTCATTTTATAAAATAACATAAATAATACACGCGAATAAATAAATTATTTTAAGTATAACCAAAATCATTTCATCCCGCTCCAAGTTTATTTATTTATTTCTTATTTTATTTAAGTAGGACATTAAATATTTAAAATTTGTATTTATTTAAGATTTTGAATAATTTAATAATTTTATTTACGTATGACATTAAATATTTAGATATTATTTTTTTTAGAAATTTTGAATAATTTAAAATTTTAATTTATTTCGGATTTTTATTTAAGTATGTTAAAAAATTATAGATTTATATTTATTTAGGATTTTGAAAAATGTATAAATTTATTTATTTAATATTTTTATTTAAATAAGAAATAAAATAATTTAAGATTTTGTATTTATTTAGGTTATTTTGAAAAATTTAGAAATTTTATTTATTTGAGATTTTTATTTAAGTAAGATATAAAATAAGTTAGGATTTGTGTTTATTTAGGATTTTAAATAATTTAGAAATTTTATTATGTGCAGATTATGAAAATAACTTTATCTGAATTATACTAATTAAGTAAAATTGGGATTTCACATTTATGTATTGCAGAATTTCAAAATGCATTTAACAATGATGCTTTTCAGATTCAACTTTTCATATGTCTATTGAACTATATAAAATTTACAGAGATACAACATTGCATCAGGGGTGGAAATTGATCACACTATACAAAATGTGTATTTACACAATTACATGTTTGTTTCATCCAGTATCAATCATACAAATATAAAATTTAATATCAATCCTACAAATATAATATTTAATAAGCAGCGGCTACAAAGTGTTCTTCATATGCAACCTACACATAACGAAGTAGTTTTAGTTAGAATAATCTGAAATCCATATGAAATCTAAACACCATGATCCATATGAAATACAGTGCAAAATACATGTGACTGAACTATTATCAATTTGAAAACCATATTAAGCACATAATCTAAAGTGCATAATCCAATATGAGCAAAACAATTAGGAAGAAAAAAGATATGAAATGCAGTGCATAGATACAATTGATGAGGTTCTATTGTTTCTATCTTTAAATAGATTCTGCATCGGACATATATTTTGCAAAACTAACAACTATCTCTAGGTTGTGAAAAAGTTACAATAAAATTCCTTGTCATTGTGAACTAAAAGATGAAGTTACAATAGATATACAAAGTCACTAACTGCAGTATGTCAAATTTTCCTCTTCCTTCAAAAGAAAGAAAGAACTATAATTATTGTAATGATCAAACCAATTTACACTGCTACAATCTTGTATAGGTTAGTCATACAGACCCTCTTGTTGTCACCCAATAAACTTTCATATGTTGCATTCCAACTACAGCACCATAGAGATTTTCATAATTGGTATTTCTCCAATTTGTTTTTGGATAAAATTTCCCATAAGAACTTATAAATGAGTGAGATCTTACAAAAGTTAAAGTACATGAGTTGATTTTAACTTGCTCATGAAACCTAATACATTGTATTACATAAATCAATCAAAGAAGAAAGTAGTAGTATAGGAAAATGAACTTGCATCCTACTTCCTCACATTTATCCTCTTAGAAACATGGATTCTCAACAAGGTTGTAACAAACAATGTAGTTTACCTCACTTTTGATTCTTGTGATTGTTCGGTTCGATTCTCAAACAAACATTTTACTTCTGATTCAACCTTACCAGTTCTGATTCCACAGGGTAATACATGACATAGAAAATCTCATGGACAACAAATTTTTTTCCCTTCCTTTCTTTGCCAATTTTTGTAAGTACCAACCAAGTAGAACAAAAAATGATTGCACCAGTATGATCTCTTCCAAAATCTCATACACTACACTTTAATATAGGTAGTGATTCACGATCAATAACATATAAATGGGGAGACAAAATAAAAATCTGACTAAAAATTTCCACAAAGTCTATTCAGTAATAAAACAACTGATAGCCTATCCACATCAGAATAGAACACAAAAGATTGGATAAAAGAATATATCAGAGTAAAAATAAAAAGAGGAAAAAGCATATGAATGTCACATGACCAAAATAATGTACATGAACTGTGATTTTTTAGTTTTTATATTTGACAAATATGATGAAAAAAACAAAATAGCATAAATGTTTTGCATAAGAAAAATTCTGCACATGACCAAAAGAAACTTTTAAACCGGATGAAAATCCATATGAAATGCAATGTGCAGAATACAATAGAACAAAGATGTTTCAGTTGGAATAATCTCAAACAACAGAGAATTAATACATGGGATAGAAATAGTATCTATAATAAGATGCATATCTGTAATCAAATGCCTTTGAAGAAATGAGGTTCAAATGAATATGAAATAAATCGACGAATGCAATTAGAAGAAGACGAAAAGAGAATGAACATCAATATGAAATGCACCGAATAATGGATGAAAATAGTGCACTTCAAACAATTAAACCGGATGAACATCAATATCAAAGAAATCTAAGAATCGAATGAGAAGCAGAAAAAAAAAAAGATATTCAATGCAGTGCAAAATCAATCCAGAAGATGAGGTATATGTAGTCCGAAATAGACGTCACAATTCATCCGAAATCAAATTTGAATTTGAAAAAACATTACCTTGTTTGTGATTTATGATTCTTCTACAAATTGTTCTGCAAACACATTTGCAAAAAAGACCCCAATTTAAGCTTTGTTGATAGAAGAACGAAACCCTAATCCTCCTATGAAGACATTGCTTTTGGGTCAAATGTGAATCACTGAGCCCTTTAGAAGTTCTGTAAGAGTGACACAGTTGCCAAAATGGTGAAAATGAGTAAAGGAAAAGGACAGAAGCGAGGGTGGAAGGGCTGCCATTAGGGTTTCAGATAAAAGAGAGTTTCAGAGAGAAGGAGAATAGAGAAAACGAAATGAGAGAGCGAAGGAAAACAAAACGGAATGAGAAAGAGAAAAAAGTGAGTTTTAAAAAGTGCTACGTGTCACGTTTTGATTGGTTCAGGTGTGTTGTTTTCATTGGTGGAATTTTTTCTACTTTTGGTATTAAATGTTATTTATTTATTTTTTTGTGAAAATTTCTGGAGAGGACACGTGTTTAAACTTATCATGAGAGTCCTCTCCATATTTCCATCACCAATCTTTAGAATCCAATCAACAAATTATTTGATATCTCCAGCACTTTCAACTGATTCCTGACTTGTTAATCTCACATTCTCTAGAAGTTCCAAAACTTTGCAGTATTTTCATAATTGAGAAAAGTTTATTATTGCCTTTACAATGTCGTATCTTGAACCCTTCGTGTCAACAAATAGAATTTGCTTAAAAATACCTCATAATACAACAATTTTACCATCAAAAGGCTTGTTACTGTTCTCTTCATCTACAACCTTCATAATAATAATATTATAAAATAATTATAATAAAAATTGTATAAAATTGTATATATTAATTTTAATTAACATTTTTTAGAATGATTTGATATAATGTAATGTGTAGATTTTGAAATGTATTAAATAAATTGTACGTGTGAACAAATCATTACATATTAGTTATTATAAATAATTCAATAATTTTTAAATATAAATAATTCAAATTTTCAAATAAATAAATTCTTAATGTAGTAAGTGGAAGTCATTATTAACAATGTTTAGTGCTGCAACCATCTTTATTTTAAAAGTAATGAGTATTCATGTTTTTTTTTATGTAGAGTTTGTAAAAGTAACATTGATTTTAATTTGTGACTTTATTTGTACATTTGTTAACATATTATAAAAAATATTTTTTTAAATTAGAAAGAATGAACTATTTGTGGAGCTGAAAAAATGACAATACATGAACCACTGCAAGAGCTGAAAAAGACAATGAATAAACTATTCGAGGAGTTAAAAAAGTAAAATGAATTGGCAAACTAATGTTGTATTTCATGCTTTCAGAAAAGTTCATCAGTCAAATCAAATTTAATGTGACCATGTTATTATTCTTATTTTATGTTAAATAACATTAAAATATTTTATATTTCAATTCATTTTCAAGAACAGTTCTTAGTTCTTATATAAATAGTGATAGTAATATTATTATATTATTATACTTGACATTTTTTCATTTAAAAAAATAACACACATTTTATGTCTTTTTTGAAAGTTACATTTATTTAATGGTATTTGATATTTATAAATTTTGAATTAACTTTTATTAAATTAAAATAAGTATGATAGTCCATACAGTGGAAAAATTATAAAATTAAAAATTAAAATAAAGAATACAAAATAATATTCCATAATAACATTTAACATAAAAATTACATAAGTTTAACATGTATGTAAACGAAACTTCATAACTAAACTAAAATATAGGTAAACAAAACTTCATAAATAAACTAAAGTAAAAAGGATTATATATCTCCACAGAGTTATATTTATCCACTGAACATTACAACAACTTCAAAATGGGACAATGTTTCCAAAAAATAATTGAATTATATTGATCTCCTAGAGAGCATGTACGTCTAGTACATCACATGAAGATTTAATATATAGTGTAATACTTCCTTAAATATAATTTTATAATATCAATGTAAAAACAATAATATTAACTTAAAAGTAAAATTAAATACATTAAATTGAATAAATAAAAATGCATGTTTCTTTTCAGAAACGTGATTTCGGTGAATGACACATTAAATTAGACCACCACCTTTCTCATCAAAAGTAAACAAAAAAAATATAATGTCTAATAATATAAAAATATTATTATGAATTTTTTTTCTAAAATAAAATAAAACTCATAAATATAAAAAAAACAATACGAATCAACCGTTCTCAACAAATGTTACATTATAAAAAACAATCAAAACAAATATAAAAAATTACAGTAAATATCAGTTAAAAATAAAACAAATAAAATATAAATTGTTATGATTTATAGAAAGACAAAACATTACCCTCAAGGCTAACCAACATAATTCTTTTATATTTCAATTCATTTTCAAAGCTAACAAACATTTATTTCAATTCTTATATAAATAGTGTTAATAATATTATTAGATTATTATACTTGACCTTTCCTGTTTAAAAAAATAACACACATTTTATGTCTTTTTCAAAGTTCTTACATATTTATTTTATGGTATTTTACATTTATAAATTTTAAATTATTTTTTATTAAATTAAACAAATTATAATAGTTCTGTAAAAATTATAAAGTAACAAATTGAAATAAAAAAAATACAAAATAACATGTCATAATAACATTTAACATGAAATTACATAACTTTAGGTAAACAAAACTTCAAAACTAAACTAAACATAATTAATTTTCTCCTGTAGAGATTACAACAATTACAACATGTTGCCAAAAAACAATAGATTAAAGATAACCCATCATTTTAAAGATCTACTGTGTATCTTTCTCATTATGTGTTGTATACTCAGGTTAAATATTTATGTTATAATTAAATTAGACCATATATTACTTGATGTGTAAGTCTAGCTGAGATGTCAAGTAGCATAGTGATGTCTAACATGAAATTTTTTATAAAAAAAATAAAAAAATTAAATTAGACAATATTCCAATGTTAGAGATGAATTTAAATTTCTATATTGTTAATATGCTTAAATTAAATAAACTTCAAAAATAAAATAAAATTAAACACATAACATGTAAGGAAATGAAACAAAACTTGTAATATTAAAATAAGCAGAACATTGTCCTTAACAAATATATTAAAATTTGAATTATTTAAGAATTTTATTGATTTTCGATTTTTATTTAAGAATGATATTATAAATTTTTAGATTTTTTTATTTCAGATTTTGAATAATTTAAAAATAATTTATTTTATATTTTCATTTAAGTTGAACATTAAATTATTTAGATTTGGTATTTATTTTAGATTATTATTTAAGTAGGAATGTTAAAAAATTATGGATTTATATTTATTTAATATTTTTTAAATTAAAATAAAAGTAATTTAAGATTTTTATTTATTTAAAATGTTGAAAAACTTATAAATTTTATTTATCTAAAATTTTATTTATTATACAATTATGCCAATATGGATTAACAGATTATTATTTTATTATTACTATTATTAATATATATTTATTATTATTATTATTGTTATTTTTTATTTTACACCGCACTGTAATTAACCTATCCTATACTTATAGCTTTATTTACAATTTTTTTGAATACCAATACACATATATACTCATATACATAAACATTACACATACCAATACACGTCATAACCATAACAATAACAATGGTCATTTCAATCAATTTCAATTCAAATGTCCATTCATACCCTGCTTATTTAATATTTCATATTTAATTTAATATTTAATCTAATTGATTTTAATTATTTAATTTATTTAATTCTTTAATATTTATATTTAAATTTATCTTTATATCTTGATATTTATTTATTTCTTTTATATCTTTATCTTTATATTTAATATTTATTTAATTTAAAATTTATTTGTTTCTTTTATTTATTATTATATGATTGTGCAAAATTCTTTTATTTATTATACGATTGTGTAGGATAGTATGTAGTAAGAGATTATTATTTTTATTATTACTATTATTAATATTTTACTACTATTATTATTATTTTTATATAAAAAGATTTTATGTTAGACATCACTATTCTACTTGACATCTCAGCTAGACTAACACCTCAAGTAAAAATATTACTATAGTTGACATATTAATAATATTACTATTATACTTCATAACTAAACCAAAGTAAACGGAAGTAATTTTCTTTAGTGAAGATTGCAATAATTTCCAAATGTCCCATGTACTATTTAATTAAATGTTCCTAAAAAATAATAAAATTATATTCGTCTTTCAGCAACCAAGTACGTCCAGTACATTTATATGAGGGCTTAATATATCTTGTAGTACTTCCTGCAATATAATCTTATAATGTTAGTGTAAAATAAATAATATTAATTTAAAAGTAAAATTAAATACATTAAATTTAATTGAATGAATAAAAATGTAGGTTTCTTTTTTATGAACTTTATTTCAGATTTTTATTTAAGTAAAACATTAAATCATTTAGATTTTATATTTATTTTACATTTTTATTTAAGTAGGGAATAAAATAAATTAGGATTTTTATTTATTTAAAAATTTGAAAAACTTAGAAATTTAATTAATTTAGATTTTTTAATTAATTTAGATTTTTAGTTAATAATGACATTAAATAATTTAGGATATGTATTTAGTTAAAATTAGAATAATTTAGAAATTTTATTGATTTTTGATTTTTATTTAAGAATTACATTATAAATTTTTAGATTTTTTTTATTTCAGATTTTGAATAATTTAGAATTTTTTTTTTCATATTCTTATTTAAGTAAAATTTAGATTTTGTATTTATTTTAGATTATTATTTAAGTAGGAATGTTAAAAAATTATGGATTTATATTTATT
>Ga0123342_1009124_pt1 | contig 12061 bp, 8 predicted proteins | sample Turbeawhitnodule_FD_89960 | JGI IMG/M metagenome (GOLD analysis project Ga0123342, IMG submission 89960) | Root nodule microbial communities of legume samples collected from Mexico - Turtle bean Mexico white nodule | ecosystem: Host-associated > Plants > Roots > Nodule | place: Mexico: Nepantla... | reverse complement strand
TCATCGCCAATTGCACCAAACCCCATGTTGTCATTGGAGAGGCCATGGGGCCCTTCTCCTCGAGATTGAGTAAGTAATTCCTGCATGGTGTCTTTCATAGAAAGAGTCAAGGTTTCCTTCAACATATTCGCGAGTTCCAGAAACCAATTATCCATCCTTTGGGAGAATCTTCCATCTCCTTAGCAGCTTGAGCGGAGCGTGTGGAATCCCGTTGATATGAATGATCGTGTGTAAAAGCGTCTAGGTCCTCTCGTAAGAGATTTCGAAGAACGATTAGGCTTTGGACAAAGGAAACCTTTAGGTGACTTCCGATTATACCAAGAACAAGAACAATGATAGAGAATTGAGAAAAGGAAACAAGGGCATATATTACTCATATCTCAAATAATAGTTCAATTATAGAGTACTAAAGATTACAAATGATAGATATAAGTTAGGTTAATTAAATCTCAACTAAAGATAAATGATAAATGATAAATGATAGAAACTACTGATTAAATCCTAACTAATTAAATCTCAATATCTACTAATTAAATCTTAACAGCCCAACATATAACATTTTCACCGAAAACAGTGGAGCGAGTTGGCAAAGTGTAATCGGAGGAACGGTGCGGTATCGATTACCGAACGGCGGTTTTACGTTTTCCGGCGAGATAGGTGAACGTAGAACTAACCTCGTTTTCTCAAACGATTCGTTTGATTCTGGCGGTATTGTTTTCAGTAGTTTGCGGTTGTGAAATTTCATTCCTGTAGCTGGCAATACAGATGTTTGTTTCAAAAAAAATTGATCTCTGCTGGAAATAAAATTGGTATTTTTGTGGAAATAATTGAATGTTTGAATGTGCTTGTTTTGTAATTGGAATGGGTTTAAACATTTCTCCCAGCAGTTGGAGCTTTTGGCAAAAAAAATTGCAGTTAAGGCATTTGTTGCTGGAATAATTAAATCAACAGTGTTACAGGGTAACCAATTGGAGTGCAGTGTCGGTACTACTTATATTGCAATTAGAGATTATTGGTGATTTAAAATTGTGTATATTTTTATTTTTCAGCACACCATCTGTTTGATAATTTGATTCCAATTCTAGAATTGGTGCCGTTTTGTTGTTTCGGTACAGAATTTTAAAGTTTGTTGTTGATTTGCTGCTGGTTGTTTCAGTGCTGTTTAATGAACTTAGGTGCAAAGTTTTACGGCAGATTTCATGGCTTTAATCACTTGACTTTGAATTTGTAATTCCCAGTGCAGTAGCTAAATTGGTACAGTATTTCAGTTTTACGTTGGTACTATGAATGATAGGTTTAATTGCAATGCTGAATTGGAATTAACAACAATTTAGTAGATTCTGGAACACATTTAGTGTTTAATTTGCTTTGAAGTTGCACTTTGGGTCAAATTGAAAAGTCTGTGCAGAACCAGTGTAGTGATGAGTTGAATTAGTGCCAACAATTACTCTTGTGAGGATAATGGTGTAGTGTTCAAGCGGCAATTCAATTTAATTTATTTAGAAAGCAAATTCTGGTGGTGGCAAGGCAATTGACGATTGGTGCGGATCCGCAAGAAGTAATTTGGAAATAGCAAAGTATAGGTGGCTGCTGGAACATTCAGTACCTGATGTTGTTCAATTTGGCAAGAAATTAGCATTCACATGGCGGGTCTATGGTTTACTGAATAGTGCTTTTGAAGATCTGAATCTTGGCACACAAGCAGAAACGTGCAGTATTGAAGGGTGATTTTGGTGAAAGAATTCAGCAATTGAGGACTTTCTGTTGGGTCCGCGAGATTGGTATTAGAAAAGTGGAAACAAATTCTGCCCAATTGCACTTTGGGCCAAAACATATTGGACCATCATTTTGTTTTTGGTCTTATGCTCCATTAAAAAAAAAATTATCATTTTATTTTAATTTTGTAATCCAGTGTCCGTCTTTAGGTGTTTTTTAGTGTCTATTTTATTGAAAACTTTTATTTTCTTGTTTGTCTTAAGTTTATGGATAATCTTTGTGTTTTTCATCTCTAATCTTTTTTGAGTTTCACTCTTCAAATTGAGTTTTTATTACTTTTATTATTGACCTCTTGAAGTGGAATATATATTGGATTTATTCTTTGTTAGAATTGAGCTAACTTCTAGGTAGATCCTAAGAAAAGGTAAAGGACTTTGCAAGGGGCTCACCTTTGGAGGACAAACAAGTAGAGGCTTGGAGAGAAACACTTGTGAGAGAAGAGAAGAGAACTTTGAATCTTTTTTTAAAATTGTGTGATTTCATTTTTTGTAGCCATTATCTTTACTTTAGGTGCCTTTGGATGAGTCTTTGGTGTTCTTCCATCTCCTACAAGTTTTCGTTAATTTGCTTATTAGATACACGCTTTAGACAGTGAGTGTGTCTTGAAGGTTCACAAGTGCCAATGAGTATCACCATTAGGAGTCCTCTAGTTTAAATTTTTGCAATTTAAATTCTTAGTTGTTAAAACTTTCTTTCTTTAGAAAACTCTTTGTTTGTGTTGAAGAATTTTTCATTGGAAGGAGATTTGTGAAGTGCATTGGGATAAGTTCTGGCTAGGAAAGACTTGGTACTTAAAAGTGTCCATTATGACCCACTTCTCTTTCCTAGGAATTTACCTTGTGTGCTAAACTCACTTTCCTTCTTGTAAAAAATATTTTAAATACAAAACTTAATATGTCTATGTATACTTCAAATCATAGTAGAAGTGAATAAAGTTCTTCATCAAAAAAATTGAAAAATATTTCTCAAGAACTTAAGTCACTTCAACTATGGAGGCAATAAGAGGTTATTCAAAAAGAAAAGGAAAAGATTGAAAGAGATGCTCGTCTTGCCATTCTTGAGAATGAACTTAGAATTTTAAGGCAAAAAGAGAAAAGAAAAATTAAAGCATAGAATATCAAAAGAACCTAGAAAAAGAAAGGAACATAGGGTATAAATATGAAAAATTGGGCCAAAAAGGCAACAATCATAGAGATAGGGAGTATAGTAATAGAAGAAATATTTAACCCTCATTATCAAAGAAAGGAAGTGATGTGAGTTGATTAGGAGATGAATCATTATATGACACTTTCAAGAATTGGATCAAGATTCAACAAGCAATTTAAGAACGCAACAAGAACAAGAAAACCAAATGGAAATTCATTTCAAGAACATAAATCAATTGAAATATGACAAGGAAGCATATGAACCGATTGAATTATCAACAAGAACATATAAAATAAAGAATAACAAACTAACACAAACTACCGAACAAAAACAGGAACTACACAAGTTCTACCGATTGAAACATCAAGAAAACAACAAATACATGTTTAGAGTTTTTGATATGGATGAACATGGAAGAAGAAGATGAAAAGTTGAAGAAGACTTATGTGGTTGAAGACATTGGGAGTGATCACACCACTTGGATGGTGGAAGGCTCCATGATGAGTGGAAGTGCCACCACTTGAGGATTCCCAAGACCCACAAGATGAGACAAAGAGAAGGATAGCAAGTCTCACAAAGAAACCACTCAAATTCTAGAGAGTAACCTCACTTTCAATTTCAATATTCAACTTATGTTTACAAAAGCCAAGCTCCTCTTTATATAGACTAAAGGGTCAGTCATGAAGAGGCAAAGACACATGAAAAGGAATTTTGCAAATGAAGAGGCAAGGTACATGAAAAGGCATTTGTAAAATGTTGCCCCTTAAGTCATTCTCCTTCTAGAACATGTAACTTTTCTACTCCTTCTCTTTTTATGTTCTATCTTGAATCTATTCTAAAGATATTACAAAGAGATATTAGTTGGGCTTGGGCCTCATTTTGAGAAGACTAATAAGAAGAACTTCAAATGCTTTGGGCCTTGTCCATTTCTTCTATTCATGAAGTCTTTATTTGCTTGTTGAGATGACCCTTCAAGTATAGCAACCTTGGTTATCTTCATGTATTTTTGGGTCACATCAGGAAGGGATGTGTTTTGAGCCTAGACGTTTATATTATTCTACAGAGCCTAAAGTATACATTCCTTACTTTGAAGGAAATAAAATTGTTGAAGCATATTTAGAAAGCGAGACAAAGGTTGATCAAATCTTTGAAAAACACCAATTGGATGAATTTAGCAGATTTTCCATGGCTCCCCTAAGTTTTCAAGAATATGCTAGGTCTTGGTGGAAACAAAGGGAAACTGATGTTAGAATTGGCAGAAAATCAGAAGTACTGAATTGGGATGAATTGAAGATGTGTATGAGAAGAAAATTTGTTCTGATTTCATATGAGAAAAAGAAGAAGCTTAGAGAAGAAATGAAAGAGCTTGTAGAAAAAGGAAGAAATTTTGTAAATGGAGAAAAAGAATTTCAAGAAAAATTACAAGCTCTTAAAGAAAGAAAGATGCAGGAAAGAAAAGAGAGAGAGACAAAAAATAATTAAAGAAAAATCATTTTTCTGGAGTTGAACAAGACATTGACATAAACTCTTCTCCCATAGAAAACCCTTGTCAGAATATGCTTGAAGAAAAATCTATGGTTGGAGCTGATACAAATGTAGATATAAACATTTCCTACACAAAAAGTGCCAAATGAGTGGTTGTTTGAAAAAGAAGAAGAAGAATCTAGCAATGAGTATGAGTATCTTACTACACCTTCTACAAGCATAGTTGAAAAAGAATCCTTAAAAGGGGATTGCAATAATTTGAACTCTCATTTTCCTTTAAATTATGATACTTACTCTTATTCTCAAAAATCATTAAAACAACACTTTGTGATGTTGTTGCTTATCTTGGGCAATGAACAACATGAAGGAAACAAAAATATTTTTGAAAAGGGCCCTATTTCTTTGCAAAAAAACTTTTATAAAAATAAAGGGCCTTGTGTTTCTTATTGTTTTATTTGAATACCGTTGTCTTAACTTTCTTATCTCACTTTTGTTTTATGATTACTGTAGGTTAATATTTGACTCTAAAGGAAAATACTTAATCAAATAAACATAGGTTGTTTTCATTGAGCATCATTCAAAACTGAGGACAAATCATTTTCAAGAGGGAGGGGATGATGGCAACCGTCCAACCTTGAAACTTTTGGCCAAGAAGATAGACTAAGATAAAGCTTTAATGAAGAGTTTGTAGAGTCTTTTTCTTCTTCTTAGCCTTGTAAAAATTGTATAGAGTAGTTAAGAAGTTTTGGGTCTCATATTTTGGGTCAAAGTAAAGAAGGATGTAAATAGAAAAGAAAGTAAAGTGTAAAATAGTAAAAGAGGGGTGCAAATAGAAATGTAAGCAAGGAAGTCATGAGGCTCCACATGTCTTCTCCTCAATGGAGAGGATTTGCACCAATAAGATGGTGACACTTGTCACACTCTCATTTGAGAGATTTTAGAGACTTTCTCCTATAAATAGGAGTCCCTTGTACATGTATTTTCAACTTGGAATTAGTAATGAAATGCTGCCTATTTTTGGCTATTCTACTTTTCTTAAGTTCTCCCTATCTTAGTATCCTTCAAGACTTAGCCTAGACTCTTTCCTAGTGAGTTGGCCTCACATCTCACTCTCACAAATTCCTAACTCCTCTTTAATCCATGGAAACTCCTCTTGGGGTTTCTTTAATGCTCCCGCTCCTCATATCTCATTCATCACCCATCCAAAAACGAAATTACAAAGATCATTACTAGAAGAAGAGCGTTTTTCTATTTGGAACACCTTATTACGGTGTACTTAGTCTTTTCAGATGAGAAAATCAACTTGGCCTTAGTACAAGACATAAACAAAAAGCATGGGCATGTTTACTTCATTTGCTGAACACTCCAAGGTGCCAAAACAAGGTACTTGATGATTTAAAAGATTACACTTGCCCTTATAATCGCTGGAAGACGAGTGAGAGCATATTTTCAAAACCACCACATTGTCGTGAGAACTACCCATAAGCAAGGTCTTGTTTATGTACTACCTCTTATTCACTCAAGAACTTTTTCATACATAAACCAAGAACTTTTTCATACATAAACCTGTACAATATTTCAACTAATATTTGTGACTGGAACACATGAATATATACGTACTAGATGTTACTAAAAACTTATTCTGATCCTAATATTTGCATGTTTTTAGCTATATTTAATTTCGAGGCACTTTACCCTAGATTCATTACTATTAGACTTGTTAATTTTAGAATAGCATAGTATTGATTTATATATGATATATGATTTGTGGGGTCATAAAAATAATAAAATTATAGATATGCATTGGCCTAACAGACGTTAAAAGAATTGTTGTTTTTGCGTCAACCTATGTGTTAATTGTTGTGTTGGCCTTAACCAACGCCAAGTGTGTCAGTATATAGTTTTGCACCAGTCTCAGTCGACACAAAATTTTGTGTCAATGGTTATGTCTTTTGCGTCAACGTGAGCCAATGCAAAGTATTTAATAAATAGCTATTTTGTCTCACCTGCCTTCATTTTCTCCTAATTTCTAAATCCCCAAAATTAAAAGTCCTAATTTTCTCTCTTCTCCCTCTTCACTCATTCCCGCATTCACTCACCTCTAGTGTCTTCACTCTTTCCTGCGGTCCCTCTTGTTGGAGATCCCACATCGACTAGAGATAAGGATATTTCATAATATATAAATGGGTGTAAACCTCACCCCATTGAGCCGGTTTTATGGGATTGAGTTAGGCTTAAAGTCCACTTTGTAATACCTCTGTCGGCGCTCTCTCCCTCTTTGTTTGCCTCCCTCTACGCGACAGTCTCTTTTGTCCCTTCTCTTTGTGGCTTCCTTCTCCTTATTTTTTAGTGTAATGTTATTTATTTATTTTTCTTTATTTCAGCTCCAGCACTTCCACCTCCAACTTTCCAAAAATCCAACTCCCTCTTCCGCCAAGGTTTAAATTGCTGAAAGGTAAACTATTTAAATTGCAAGATTTCAGTTCGAATTTTGTTGAATGAGCTGGTGGTTTTGGTTGTTAATTTATGTTTATAGTTGCTAGATAATTTACAAGTTGTATTGCACTTTATGATTCTTTTGTTTGAGAAATTTTGTGGGCATTTATGTGAGTTCAATGTGAGTGAATTTTGTGGGCATTTATTCATAATTAGCTTTTGAATAAAAATTTAGTAAAGTATCTAGTTTTAATTAACATATTATTTAGTTTAAAATATTTATTATAAATATATATATTTAAAAGAAATTAATTTTCAAAATAATTACATTTTCATTAAAAATTTTGGTATTGGATATAGTTTTTTTTAAAATTATTTTGTTTAAAATATTTATTTTATAGATGTAAATATATTTTAATCTAATAAAATTTGCGCATTTTAATAAAGTGAAAATACAACTTTACAAAAACTAAAAAAGAATGGAACTAATTACATAAAAAAATAAACTTGTTGTATTTATATTTTTTTTATCAGAATTAATCGAATAAAAAAGATACTTAAGATGTCCCAATCCATTGTATTTACATATGACTTTTAAATAACTTTCTAGTTTTAATTAACTAAAATATATTCAAAATCGTGAAATGTTAACGTGTCTCTTACATTCCTTTCTACCGTAAATAGATTACATCCAGTGTACAATTAAAGAGTATTTATGATTTTCTTTATTAAGAGAAAAGGAGTAAAATTAGAAAAAGAAGATTTTTTTTTATTTGTGTGATAAAAGCAAATAAAAATTGAATTAAAAAAGACTAAATTTTAATAATTTTAATATTTTAATTTTAATTATATTTTTTGTTTTTATCAAATATTTTTATTTTATTTTATTCACTGTGATTTTAAATTTTATTCAAATTTACTTTAATTTTCTCTGTTCACACTGGCTTTTAACCAATGGGTCCACACTAGTTGTTATTTATTTACTTTTTGTTTAAGTTTGTGTTGACTAAACTGACACAAAAATAAATTTCATTTTTTATTATTTTGTTGATGTCAACTTGGCTGACTATATTGGTGTTTTTTATAACATTTGCATACGATACTCCATCTCTTTACTTTAGTCAGGTCAATGATATTTACGATTGTCTTACGTCTGCTTGGTCCATACAATTTGTGTTGTTTTTTTATGGTTGACACAAATTAACTTCGCTTCCATGCTTTTCTGGTAGGCTTGTTGGCCGACTCATAGCTGACAATTATTCGTTACTTTTTTTTGCTTTGCGTCCATTTTTGTCAACGTAAAGTATTGTTTTTTTTAGTGAATGACGCTTATATGATATATATCTATGTACATTGTAGACGCTCTTTTCTTTTTGATAGCCTATATTCATTTTTTACATTCATTTATGTACTAAATAGGGATATTGGCAAGTAGAAGTAACTTGTTTTATTAGGAAACGTTTATGATTGGAAACCATTTAGTTGTATGATGTGATACCAACCTCTATATTTCGTGACACTTCTTTTATACGGATTGGAATATCTTTAATATTCTCATTTTATTTATTTTTTATTATTGATAAAAAAATATTTTCCAAAAAGAAATTATAATAAATATTCATTACTAATTTTACTTTCAAAGAACATTTGTTTACTGTCTGGACTAATAGTCAGGTAATAGTGATAATTAATAAAGCAGGTGCCATAAAAAATTTGACCCACTTTATCCTTATTATGTTGGAAAGATTGGTGAATAATTCACAACCACATTTTATGTCTTGGTGAGGAGTCCCAATCCGTTGGGTCCATTTACATTTTCATTTTTTACAAGAAAATGCGAGAATGCCACACCTCCATTAGAGGTGACGCTCTACCATCTCGACCACTTCTTGACATTTAAAGGTTTAAATGGTATTGGATTTTAGCTGAGGACATGCATGAGTTGCTTATTTCCAACTTCTATAATTGAGAAACAAAGTGCACAAATTTTATTCTTTTGACTTGTTACGATAAAGAGAACTATTATACTGCACCGTGACACAAAAATAAGAGCTACACAAATAAAAAAAAACTTTTAAAACAAAAGCATTTATAAATCATAGCTAAGTGCACTTTGCTGCGATAAATTGATTAACGTGGGAGATAGTTTGTTTCAACTGCGGTGTCGTCAAGCTCTGCATAGAAAACTTAGACGAACAAAAATCTATAATGAGGTAATTTCTTTTACAATGTGTTTGGATTTGAGGTGGTACTATAGTTGAGAACGAATGAGAGGGTGTCTTTACATCACGGCAGATATGAGGGTGAGGGAGTAAGGGGAGAGAAAGTTCACTAAGTGAGTGGTATTCTAAGGGTTGAAGAGAAAAGAGAGATGAGTGAAGAAAAGCTATGTCATAGTATGTGAAATACCATTGTACCCTCCTTTTTTTACTTTTTTTTGAAAGAGAATTGATTTTACACTCACCAGGACCATGCACCACTACCACTGCCATGCACGACAACACCATAATTATTCCATTTCAGAGATTCCTGACTTTGGCACAGTAAATGATATGAGTTGATTTTAGATTGATACATTTTAGAGGTTTCACTTTTAATTAAGCTTTTTGAGATTAACAATTTAAGGTGAGAACCCAAAGAAGATCCCCAATGGACACGAACTTAACAAAGTGGTTAAGTAAGTGTGAAGGTTCACTTATAAAGGGCAAAGAGAAAAACACAAATAAGGTGATCATGATGATGAAGGTAACTTGCGAAAATGAAAAGAACATAAGATGAAGAATGACAAGTGAAAACCAAAATAAAAGACAAGTATAACAACATAAAGAGGAAAGGGAATGGTGGCACAAAAATAAGTTAAAAAAAGGAAGGGATGAAGGAAGCTTATGGAAGAAAAGGGGTTGTCACGCCACTTGGAGAAGAAGGTACTCAAAGATAAGTGGTGAAAGAGTCGCCACTTGAGGTGATTCACACTCAAGTTAAGACCCAAGAATAGGAGAACATTAGTCTCACTAAACACTCTTGCAGAGTTTCTTTAATATATTCAAATTCAATGTGTCAATACACGGAGGAAGACACCCTTTATATAGGAATGAGTGACTTTGAAGGTAAGATGAGTGAAGGGTAGAAAGGGAAAAGTAGAAAGGGAAGGGGAGAAGGGAAGCCTAGGGGTTTGACTAAGGTCAAAACCGCCCCCTAAACCTAGTTTCTAGAAGCTAGGTTAAAAGCCCTAATCCTAGGTGCATGTGTCATGAAAAGTGGGCTTGACACAAACCCAATTAGCTAAGTACACTCCTATTTATGCTATGTAAATCTACTCTAGCTTATTTTCTATTTGGACCCCCAAAGCCCAATTTATTTACAAACATTCTTGTCTTGTAAGAAGACCAAAAGAAAGAACATCTGATGCTCTGGTCTATGCCCAGTCCTTCTTCTACTGAGGTTCTTTCGACATTTGGTGGGGCCTTGTCTTGGATGCTGAGATGATTGATCAAAGTGTGAAGTGTCTCTTGTGTCTTTGGTTATCTGCTTGGATATGTGAGTTGTATCATGTCCCCCAAGTTGGAAATAATTCGACCTCGAATTTTGAACTCTTGTAAATAACATAGTTAGTTTGTTCACATAGAAGATAGAAATATTTCTATGTTTAGGATGTAAAGCAAACTTATGTTCAGGAAGCTTGGGGAGTTCATATGGGTGAATTCTAGATACAAACCATGTTTGTAGAGAATGTTTAGGGAAGAAATTATTTGTTTTTGAAAATCTTCTTAGAAGGTGAGAACCTTTAAGAGGTTTTTGAAGATCATCCCTAAACTTCTTTATCAAAGATGTCAAGTATTTAGAATGTTTTGGTAATCAAAAAGAGAAGGAAGAAGTATACGAAGGAGGTACAATTAGTTTTGTATGTGTCAACATTATTATTTTGATTGCGTGAGATGAAATCATGAGACTCATTTTACTTTCCTTTCCTTTTTCATTTTCTCTTTTAGTTTACATTTTTATTTGGTCCTCATTAGCTTCTTTGGCAGAAAGGGGTTTTAAGATAACCTTATGCCCTTGGAAGTTGAAAGAAATTTTATTGGTATGGTCATCTTGTAAAACTTGTCTATCATATTGCCAAGGCCTTCCCAATAGAATATGTGTTGCTTCCATTGACACAACGTCATATAAAAGCTCTTATTTATACTTTCCTATAGCAAAAGTTATGAGGACTTGTTTATTAACCATGATTTCACCCTCTTCACTAAGTCATTGTAGTTTATAGGGCTTTGTATGAGAGATAGTGGGTAATCCAAGCTTCTCTACTACTCTTGTACTTGCCACATTAGCACAACTACCCCATCTATTATCATGGAACATAACTTCTTGTTGATAAGGCAGCAGGTGTGGAAAATATTTTCTCTTTGGGTTTCATCCAAAAGTTTTGGAATGGTTCCCAACATTAGCCTTACCACCAATAAGTTGCCTTCACAAGGCATCTCACATTCATTTTCACTAGGGTTTTTGAAGGGGTAGGGGAGTTAGACCTAGAAGATTGATCATTATTGTCAGTTACTACTATCCCCCCTTTACCATCATGGTTCTTTTGTTAGGGAAATTTGCAGCTATATAACAAAAACCTAAACATTTAAAACATTTTTTATTTAAGGTTTTGGTTGGCAATTTTGTCCTAGAAGGAGAAGGATTGTCTTTAGAAGTTTGTGGGGTGGATCCTTTAGAGGAAATGGAAGGATTATCATGTTTTGGAAAAAAAAATATCATTCCAAGATGAGTTATAAAAGCCATCATTATGAGTAGGTTTGAAAGATGTATTCCTTAAAAGTTGTGTTCAACCTTAATGGCTAGGTGAACCAATTTTTCTAAAGATGTATACTCATAAAGTTCTACAACATTTCAAATTTCTCTTCTTAATCCACTCACAAATCTAGCAATCTTTGACTCTTCATTTTCATGCATATTAATCATAGTCAAAGTTACTTCTAAATCTTTGAAGTATTCATCTACACTCCTAGGTCCTTGATGAAGTCGTTGGAGCTTCAACAAGAGTTCCTTCTTATAGTGAGGAGGAACAAACCGCGCGCGCATGCATACCTTTTGTTAGAATGGATGGCTTTAAACTAGAGGGGGGGGGGGGGTGATTTTTTTAAAGGGGGTTTTCGCAAACTTATAAGGAAAGAATGAAATAATTTAAAAAAACAAATGATAAAAAATACAGTTT
>Ga0123342_1009123_pt1 | contig 12061 bp, 5 predicted proteins | sample Turbeawhitnodule_FD_89960 | JGI IMG/M metagenome (GOLD analysis project Ga0123342, IMG submission 89960) | Root nodule microbial communities of legume samples collected from Mexico - Turtle bean Mexico white nodule | ecosystem: Host-associated > Plants > Roots > Nodule | place: Mexico: Nepantla... | reverse complement strand
TCTCTGAAGGTCTCTAGGAACATTGATCTGGTCTACGGAGGAGGAAGCATTGGCTTAATGGGTTTGGTTTCCCAAGCTGTTCATGATGGTGGTCGGCATGTCATTGGGTATCACTCTCTCTCTTTTCCTAACACTTTTTTTTGGTAAAGTTTTCTCTTTCTTTGTTCTCTCCCATGGATTTTGGGTGGAAGGGGACGTTGTGTTTGTGTTAGTTTCTTTCTCCATTGACTCTATTTGTCATGTTATTGTCTCTTGTTGAGTTATTCCCAAGACACATGCATTAACTATTCCCTTTTCAGGAATCATTGAAAGTGTTGATTAACATAAGAGATGCAAAAGAGAAAGAGCTATAGGCGTTGCTTGCTGGGGAGCAATATTGAGGTTGTTGTCATAGATATTTAAAAGTTTCTATTAAGGCTTGCTGTTTTTATCATTATTCATGTCCAAGCCATCAATATATTGGGGTCTAAGAACATGATGTTGGTATCTTGCACTGGAATATATCCTAACAATTTTTTCCCATATGTATGCGTCTATGCCTTTTGAAGCTTACTATTATATAGTTAATATAGGTTCAAGCTGGGACTGGGATACAAATTTAGAATTATAAAAGAAGAAAGTTGATGTAATTAATATTGAGAAAAATTATCTAAACTTCAGTCCATAACATTTTGAAAGAAGAGCATGCTTAATGGTTCTTATCAAATTGAAGTAATCTACATATGTAAAAAGAAAACTGAAACAATTTTCTGTATCCGTAAAATTTATTGCAGCCACCATCCACTTTTATATATTTCTTATAATCTATCTTTTTGGGTTGATAAACCTATTAGCTAGCAGTTATGTTGATTAATTGAGTTGTGCCTCGTTTTTTAACTACTACTTTGAGACAAAAAGCAACGTTTTTTATTCATTTATCATTTTCTAACTCGAGCAGTGATACTTTTGAATTTTGTAGATTATGGTGGTCGCATGGCTTAAATCCTGGTAGAGAGAGCTGGTTCTCTGGATGAATTTACTAGGATGACAACTATCACATGGGTAAATAGTATTTCTATTCTTTTAATTGAGTTACTCATGTAATACTTTGAGGTTGACATCTCAAAACTTATAATTCTTATATCAAAAGAAACATTATTAGTTACTTGTGTTGGTTTGTATTTTATTATATTTAAATTTACATAACGTATGTATCCTCAATTTAACATATAAATGAGTTTGTCAAGCTTGCATCCAAAGAAAAAAAAGTTAAGAATTTAAAATTATTCAAAGATATACTAACATTGTTTGTTAATTCAAAAACTATAGATTTTTTTTTCTTTCATTTCTCTTATTTTAGTTTTATTAACCTAGTTTTATATTATTATACCAATGATTCAAGTTGTCAATTTGATATCAGTTCATGCAGTATTATACCAATGATGCAAGTCGTCAATTTGTATTATACCAAGATGAGGGAGAGATCGAAAGGAAAATTTACTAGATGTTGATACATGCCTAACTTTACTATTTACTAAAGATGAGAAGCTTTGGAATCAATTTCATGCTTCTCTTGAACAAATAAAAAAGCTATATCATTATGGTAAAATAGATGCATTTAATGTTAACCAATATAGTTCCCTTCACATATGTCTTTATTATAATATTATTTTTATTTATTTTTTAAAACCTGAAAATTAACTTTAAACATATTTTTATTTATTACAGGATCGTAATGTTGGAAGTGTTGCTCCATATCATAAGATCAAGTGAAGACAGCAAGACAAAGTAGCACATGACTTATAATATGTTCAAATATGAAACAATTGATATTTTGACAATTTAGTGTTATCATTTTGATTTACTTGTAGTTTCAATTACTTTGACATTATCAACTTTGTTCTCTCCATGTATGAATGAAGTCATTTTTTGATTATAAATTTTTTATATTATTTAATTATTGATACTTATCAAGTTTAATTATATTATGAAATTAATTTGTGTTATGATTTAATTATATTATGAAGTTTTAATTATATCATGAAATTAAATTGTGCTATGAAATTTAATTATAATATGAAATTAAATAATATTATGAAATCAAATTATAAAATATAATTAAATAAATTATTATAAATATTAAAAATTAAATTAAATATTTAATATTTGAATTGTCGCAGCTATAAAGGGTATTATAATGTTATACTATACTGTATTAAGTGGCGGTTAAAACTGCCACTATTTACGCTAGAATTGGTTTACCCAGTTTTAAAATTACGACATTTATAACTGACGTAAATTACACGTTCAAAAATGTCACTTTATACAATGCATAATATGGCGTCTACGTTCTCAATTGACCGCCACATTAAACTTTGTGGTGGCAAGAATTCTGGCGATACGCAGTACTGCTACAGACGTATAATGTGGCGGTTAAAAACATCAGTTTTTACAAAAATAACCGTCACCATATACACATTCTTTTGTAGTGAAATATTAGTCAAGTCCACTCCTACTATGTCAAAAACTTTGATGATCACCATTTTCTTTGATTACCACTTTTACTGTAAGTTTAATTACTTGGCTTTTTTTGTTCTATATTCTATATTAGTAAATATATTTTTATTTTATTTTAACTATTGTTATTTTTTATAGGTACTTTCCATTGTTTTCATGGATCAGTCAGTCTTATGCTTTGGGAAACATCATATATATGTATTAAATTGAAGACTTTTTTTTAACTATGTAATATTGACATAATGTTCGTACTTCTTTCAGTTAGTACATTCACTTGACAAAAATACTTCTTACATTCAGAGTGATTGGATGATTAAAAATGCATAATGTTTGATATTTGTAAATTTGTAAGTGGTGAATGGTAAATTTCTAAATGGTTGGATAGGTGATGTTTAAATGTGGATGAAATTTGGATAGGTTATTTTGGATGTGATAATATAATTATGCAGGTTATTATGAATGTGAGAATGAGATTCTAAATAGGACCATCAACTATTTTTTTATGTTATGCATAAGAGTAAGGGCTAATCCTCTCTAGGTTAGACTAAGTGAAGGCTTGTCCCTCTTTATTTTAGGAGGAAGCTTGCTATTAACGGCATAGAAAATGACTTTAACCTTACTCTAACCATGAGGGCTAGGTCGTCTTTACTAGCTTCAAATTAGAAAAGGTTAAGCCTACACCAATAATTGCAAACCCTCGCACAAAGATTAGCGTCCAACCTTTTAGCTTCCCCTGGCCAGTCCAAACTATACTCACTTTAAAGAACATTTAGCATCCAAAATCTAACATTTGAGTCCATATTTGGCAGACACTATATGTAATATTTCTTGTAATGAATATAGCTAATTTCAATAATTTAAATTTGACATAGATTTGAAAAAAAGTAACCCATATATATATTAGATGTTTTTTTATTATTAAATTTTATTTTAATAACTTAAAACTATCTCATATCTCAATTTAAGAGTACAGTAAAAAAAAAAGTATAATTCTGATAAAAAAAATTCAAAACAAAATCCAAAGCATATTTCTACTTACATTCCAGCTACACAATCATCAATGTTAAATCAAAATCTTACCTATAAAAGAAGTACACATGTCTCTTTTACATATAAAAGAAATCTCTTTTACATGTTTACAACTCCTAGTGTCATAAAAAAATAATAATACTGGAACATGTACTATAGTGTCAAATAATAACCTCTTAATCATTTGACTAGTAATAATTGACTAAATTTATTAAATTCAACTAATTATTATTTTAATAATTACTCTCTTAAACTTATATATACAATGATTTTGATGTTTTGAGTTGGTTGAATTTGGGAATGTTTGGAGCTTTAAATTAGTCTAATAATTTTTTTTTTCTTTCTTACCTCATGTATATATTTAGAACTTAGTTTTTACAACTTTACTTATTACATTGCTAATAAATATTATTCGAAGTATGGTTTTTCATTATGGATGAAACATAGAACTAACTACATTACGAATGTAATTGAGAGATGAAGATTGTGATATTGAGAATGAAGAGTCTTTACACGTAAAATTCTTAACAAGAAATTTTTTAAAACTTTCTGCAACAACTCGTTGACATGATCTAAAATTCTAAAAACAAAGAAAAAGCTGTAAATAATGTCAAGGGTGAAAGTTCAAAACACAATTCAGACAAAGGTAAAGAAATTAAGTTTATTCTAATTATTTTATTTTGAATTTAGATAATTAATTTAATAATAAATTCAAAATCTTTTATTTAAATTTAGATAAGTAATTCAAAAATTTACGACTTAAATTTTTTTTCACTTAATTTTTGCAGAAAATAATAGAAGCAAAGTTGAGATATGTTTTTCTTATACCTATATATTTGTTATAATATAACTAGTCTAGTCTTATTAAGGGTGTGATTATACATGTATTTTGTTACAAATCCATTAATTAGTTAGCTTTTGTGTAATATATAAATAGAATTTTTTGTAATTAGAATTTTTATTTATATTTTATTAAAGATTTATTCAGTTTATCTCAATTCTCTCTTTATCAATCTTCAAGATAACATGAGAAAAAACTTAAATCTTACATATAATTTAAACTAAGTCTATCATTGTCTTCGCATTCCTTCTTCAACCCACCTAGAATTTTAACTAAAACAACATAATCGTAATAACTTTTGCCACCAAGAATCCATATGTTTAACTCTGAGATTCAACTACGAATTTTTCAAGTACCTATAGCGTACAAATTAGATTTACTAGTAAGAATAAATATTCATATTGTCTTCCGTGTGTTATAATTGAAGAAATAACGTAGTGACAAGTATCACCTCAACTGCCTTTAATGAATGCCTTTGAATAATGAAGAAGGAAATTTGTGTCTCATTCGAAGACAATGTTAGACAAACAAATTAAGAAGAAAAATTATCAACCTGTTATTGGGGTCTAATACAATGGAAGAAGACTAGTCTTGAGGATGTTGTATGAAGAAAGCTACATCAAAATGTAACTTCAATTTTCATATTTTGTTTGAAGTTGTTAGTATTATGACTTGATGGGGGACAATTGTTATAGTTTATTTTGAGAGTCTATTAAGTAGAATCTGAACGGTTATGTTAAGATTATACGAAAAACATTTGTTTTGCCTATAAATTTGGTATATATGATTTTTAATATAGATGGTCTCTCTTAAACTGTTTAGTATGGAGATAGTGGTTAGACGATCTACTCTTAGACCATCTAGTGTGTTGGTATACATAGACGATCTAGATACAGATATAAATGGTTTTTCTTTTATATCTGTTTAATATAGTTGTTTATCTTTCTTTCCTTTACTAGATTATTTGATATATTTATACTACATCTCATATCATCTAACTAGCATATATGAATTTGTTTTTGTTGGTTTGTATTTAGACTATGTTGTTATTATATATATGACACTCATGTTGTTTCTTAAAAATTATAGGACTTTTTTAAATTTTAAATTTTTAAATTTAAACGTTACCGGATTTTAAATTTTTAAATACGAATAGGAGTTGAAAAAAAAACAAATAGATAGAAATTTATTATCTGATATTTTATTCCTGGTTAGTTTAGGATTTTAACTCGAATTTGAATGAAAGACAGTAATATAACAGATCACATCTCAACATGATATTTAATACACATTTAGTTCGATTTTGAATATATATACATACATATATATATATATATATATATATATATATTATTTTTTTAATCAAATTAAATAGTTTCTGTTAATTTTAATATTAGTATTCGGTCTTATTTTTTTAAAATAACTATTTAATATTATATTATGATGAATATTTGATTTTTCACGTTTTACTCTCTATTATAATTAAATATCTGTTATTAAGTATTATATATAGTATTAACAAATTTACTAATGCATATTTTTTATCGCCAAATGATCTAGAATAAAATACAAAGGGACAATGAGTGTCTATGTTTTCACCGTGAAAAAATAAATATGTTTATATTGTATTTATACATTGAAAGATAAATATTAATAAATTTAATTTTTTTCTTATATAATTTCTTATTTTGCTTTAGTATTATTTTTCTTAGGTACGCTAAGTTTTCCTCTCACAGACATATTCTTTAGTGTATACATATAGTTGAATTAATATATAATATAATAATATTTAAATAATTGGTTTTAATTTGGTTAATACTTATTTCACTATTTATTACCGGAGAAGATTCTTAATATATCATAGTAAATAATAACACAATCATAAATAAGTGAAAAAGATGGTTCTTTTCTTAAAGTGGTATAAATTTTTTCCATTTTCTCAAAATGGATAAAATAACTTCTTCCCCAAAATGGATAAATCGTCGATACACAATTTTAATATTTGATACATATAATATAAAAATAACAATTGTCCCGATATTCAGTTCTATTCTATTTGTGACCAAACGAATTAACAAGTTAGATTTTGTGAGATTTGAAGTAAAAATATTAGAAAATAATGGGAAAAGGAACAATGAGTAATTTTATTTCTTTTGGATAGTATTACTTGAGTTTATTTTCTAAATTTTCAATGTATGTAAGTTTCACATAACATCATGTAATAAAACATTAAATGTTAGGTTTTTTTTTATAATTTGAATTACATAATTTTTTTAAAAAAATTACCCAAATACTAAAATGGTGAAATATTTTTTTATAAAATTAAAAGTACATAATAATACGTAAAAAAAACTAAAGATAATAAAGATATACATTAAAATATAAAGCATAATAATGAAAAAATTAAATAAGCTAGAAGTTTAAAGAAATAACTTGTCCTAAAAGCATTTAAAATAATTGTTTTAATATATTTTAAGCACATGTAATTTTTTTAAAATGGGTTGGTGAGATTTATTGGAGTTGTATGTTGTTTCTCAATTTAGTTTTTGGTAAGTCTTTAACATGAAATTCTCTCCTTAAATAGCTTCATCACTTTTGTATTTTTTTCTACTTCATATTCCTTTACTACTCCATCCTCACAATTCAAACCATTAAACTGTGATAAACCTTGATAAAAATAAAAGGATAGAATATATTTTATGTTTTAGAAACCTTAATCTCATATCCAACTTCTTTCAAATTTTCTTCCTTTAAATCTTTTAATCCAAATTCATCTCTTGTCTACTTGTTATTATTTAATCCTCTCCAATGCACATGTTATTATTTAATACAAATCAACATCATATTTTATTTATTTTTTATTTCATTATGCATTATATGAATCCAATCCATGTATTGTTAGAGTGCAAAATAGTTATATTTACGATTATCAAGCTTTTTTTAGATGTAGAATTTTTTTAAAAAATATTTAAAGTTTTAACTACTTTCATTTAAAAAATTTTATTCTAAATTCTTAGATTAGATAAATTTTTTTTGTTTCAAATTTTTAATTTAAATAATTAATTTAAAAATTTATTTAATTTTTATTTTAGATTCTAAATATAGATAAATAATTTAAATAGAATTTTAAAATAGGACTTTATTAATATTTAAAGTTTTAATTATTTTGATTTAAAAAAAAAATCATTCTACATAATCATTTAAATTTGACATAGATTTGGAGTGAAATCCAAGCAATAGGTGATTTCAATAATTTAAATTTGGCATAGATTTGGAGAAAAATAGCTCCTAATATATATATTAGATGCTTTTTTTATTATTAATTTTTTTTTTATAACTTAAAACTATCTCATATCTCAATTTAAGAGTACAGTAAGTAAAGAAAAAAAAGTATAATTCTGATAAAAAAAATCAAAACAAAATCACATAACCAACCCCATGTCCCAAGGTGTCAAACTAAATAAATTTATTTTATTTATATAAAAGAAGTTTAGGCAGTTTCTTCCTGCACCTCTTATATTTTTCTTCCTGCACCCCATAATATCATGTAAAGACCATATTGTCCCTATTATTTTTTAAAAACCCTAAAATGTACGTAAACTGAACTTATTTTTTTACATTCCAAATTATGAAATCTAGAAGATTTTCGAATTGACACTTCCGGTAAATTTTAGGATCCACCAATCCGTAATTCAAAATATACATTTCACATTCAGAAATCCATCATTCAAATAAAGTATTCCAGATTTATCAATCCGTAACAGAAATATGCATTAGATTCAGAAATCCATAATTAAAAAAAAAGCATTCTGGATTCATGTAACAGAATTAGACTTTTGGATTTAGCATTCTGGAAATTAACAATTTATGTAAAATTTGCTTCCGGAACACCCCTCATCCAGAAAACACAATTTAATCAATTCCGGATTCATGAATCCGAAATATATTACCGGATCTCGATATTCGGTAACCCCAAAATCTCCATAACCACATGCTTCTAAAAAAACTTTACTCTTACCTCTACAACCCAAACAACACTTCGACAACATAGCGTACTCTTTCATCTTGCCTCGAACAACTACAAAAACCCTCCACCAGTGATTGATATTCAACGATGAAGATGATCAGTGACAAAGGAAGTCCAACATCGTGCTCCTTTTCAAATTAGAGATCAAGGTTAATCTTGAAATATTAAAAATTATGGGAGTGCAGGAAGAAAAACGTGGAGGTGCAGGAAGAAGAAGCCAAAAGTTTATTATTGTATATGTTAAAAATAGTTGGGAAATAATAGAAATATTGGACTAACAAACTGACCCAACCTTTTTTAATAAAATAATTAGGTATATAAATAAATGTTGGGCCGGGTCCCAAAAATCTTCCCAAAAATGTGTATATATTAAAATTTGAAATAATACATATTATTTTTAATTTTATTTTTATTTTTGTAGTGTTGTTATTGTAGAGTGTGTTTGTTACGGTCAGGATGTTTTTTTTACATGTTTTCTAGACAAAAATTCGTAGGTTTTAAGTATTAAAAATGTTTATTTTTCATTAAAAAATAATCATATATATTCTAACCGTTATGAGTAATTCTTTTATAATACATCAAGAAAGAACCCGAGGTCATCCAACACGCCTCAATTGATTGTCGAGTCAACGCACACCATTGTTATAGGTCGATCGGTCGATACCAATCACAGCGGACCAAGTCAACAAAGTTAATCCATGATTAGAAGCTAATTAGAAGGCTTAAACGTGTCAAATCCTCTAATTCGGCCCAATAGGTAAGGCCCATTAGGATCATATAAATAGCACTATCTACGGTGCTCTGACAACCGAGTGCTGACACTCTTTGTTGACTTAATCGTCGGAGTGCTTTCTACAGGTACCATCCGAACCTGTGCAACCGGATGACCGATAGGAGGAAGGAAGAGCTTCAGGAGCAGGAGGTTGAGCATGAGTGTTTGACCGACCGAGACTAAGGAGTGGTGAATCGTTCTCGAGACCCCAACCCCCCATTCGATAACAGAGTGTATATATGAAAATTTAAATTAATTATTTGATCCTAAAACGTTTCGATTTCTAAGCTCAGAAAATACTTGTTTTAACATTTAACCTTTTATGTTATAGAAGTCTAACAAGCTCGGAAAACCTAGCAAAAAGACAACTTAGATCAAAAGAAAATTAAAAGTGTGTATAGACTCTATAGGGAACAAAATATAAGTATAAAAGTCAAATGAGTAATTACACATTAAAATTAATAAATGTATACTTTTTGTTTTAGTTATAAGAAATATAAACATGTCATTAAGTATACTAAATTGCTATTTTTATACTTCTAATTTTAGAATATATTTTTTACATTTGCACACTTATTATATTAATGAATGTTTTTATTAATAATTAAAATATGTAAACGGTAATTATTTGTGAAAAAAATTGCAGCAGTGATATTACTTCCTTTTCGAAACATTTAAGAAAGACTTTTTTTCTTCTTCTAATTTAACAGTGTAATATTATCCATTCTTATTTGAGTAAACAGTGGTAGAGTTGGAGGTTCTCAAGTGAATTCGGGTGCTGTTTCTCAAGTGAATATGATGTAAATATTTTTTAGTGATAATTAACTCCTTATTTTCGTTTAAAACTTCTATATTTTTATTTCCGAGATTGTCTAACTTCTTTATAAAATACTTTAGTTTTCATGTTCTTTTCACATACTTTAAAAAAAAAAAGTCATGATATATTGACACGTCTAACAAGTAACACACATTTGACACTGACGTGACAATGATGTGATAGAGTGAGATTGTGTTTGGTAATGTGACAATTCAAAATAGGGTAGTAGCGCGAATGAGCAGTAACCACTTATACGGGTAACCAATTTTGCGTCTGCTAGTACATGTGAAGGAATCTCTGACTGGGTAACCAGGTAGAATAGGTATCTAGTTCTGCCATGGATGTAATATATGACCCATATTCAAAAAAAATTTGAATTTTTTTTTCAAAGTGACCACTTATAGATCCAGGATAACTAGTTTTACATAATTTTTTATTTATTTTATCCTTATCTCAATATTTTATTTTAGTTATTTTATTATTTTATAATTAAATTTAAAATTAAAAAGAAATTTAATATTAAATTTGAATAAAACGGTTTAGGGGATACAATTAATTACTGATTTTACTTTTATTAATATATTTAATTTAATTTTTTATTTTTTTTAATTCTTTTAAAATATAATAGAAATTTAAATGTCATAAATATCGCATAATTTATTTTTTTTTAAATTAGTAAATTTAAAATTTGGTTGTATTAATATTAATAGTTATTTTTATTTGGTCTTTCCTTTAAAAAATAATTAATGTATTTTTTCTTTTAATATATATATATATATATAAATTGATATTTTAATATTTAAAAGATACAAATATACATATATCTATATCACATTTAAATAAATATAAATACACATATGATAATATGTATATTAATAATACAAATAAAAATACGTACATAAGTGTAATAATATGTATATTAATAATACAAATAAAAAATACGGACATAAGAAAGCGTGTATTGTCGTTAGTATTATATAATGGATATTATTAGTGAAAGATATATTTTTTAATATTTGTTTTTATATAATCAGTTTTTTTATTGCATTAAAATTTTAGTAAATACATAAATAAATTATATAATTAGTTATTATAATAATTTATGTTTTAGTAGGGTTTGTTTTATTTTATTAATGGATTCGTATGCTTAATTTTTAGTTGCTCAAAAGATTTGATGGGTTTTAGGCAATCCCATAAATCTAGTAACATTTTGACATTTGCTTCTTTCATCATTTTTTTTATCCTGCACAACCTCATTAATATTTTTTTTTTCTTTTCTTTCATGTTGTTGTCCTCTTATGTTTTATCATTGGTGGTTGCACTTTTCATTTTTCTTCACTTGTGATTTCTTTTTTCTTATCCGTTTTGTTGCGATTGCTTTCCATCGTCACTATGCTACAAATGATTTTTGTAGAAGTGCTATAGTTGAAGAGAAAAATGTTTTCCATAAAGGATAGTCCATAAGAATACTATATTTTTTAATTCTGAAGTAGGACAAGGTATTACAAATCCTTTTATAATAAGTTTTTCAGTATGTAATTCTGGAATTGTACTTTACTATTCTAAAACATGGTTTCTAGATGAAAAATATATTTTCAGAATTCATAGTTACAATTAGGGGTGGGCAAAAAATCCAATTTAATGAAATTGCTCCAATTTTGTCCTGTTTTATTCCATTTAAAATCCATTTATTTAAATCTGTTTTTTTTTCTAATCCATATTTTATTAATATTTCAAATCAGAAATCCATTTTTATTAAACGGATTTTAAAAATTGGAAAATCCAAATTTCCAATCCGAATTTTTTTTCTCTCTCTCTCTCTAATACCCTTCCTTCTGTTTCATTCCCCTTTTTGCTGCAACCCTAATCACCGTCGTCACCGTCGTCACCTCTTCAACGGCGCCTCTTCAGTTCATCCTATCACCGTCGGCATCTTCTTTTCGTCCATCCACCGTTGTCGTGTTCAATCACCTCCTCCTTAGCCAGGTTCGTCCTCCTCGAACACTTATTTGGTTGCACATTATAATAAAAAGGGCATGAACTGCCTTAATGGAGAAGTTGGTACTAAGAGAAATGGAG
>Ga0123342_1009122_pt1 | contig 12062 bp, 13 predicted proteins | sample Turbeawhitnodule_FD_89960 | JGI IMG/M metagenome (GOLD analysis project Ga0123342, IMG submission 89960) | Root nodule microbial communities of legume samples collected from Mexico - Turtle bean Mexico white nodule | ecosystem: Host-associated > Plants > Roots > Nodule | place: Mexico: Nepantla... | reverse complement strand
GATGAACTAACATGGTAAGGTGAACTAAGATCTTGTGAGGGATCATCAACTTCACCCATGAATAAATGTAGCAAGCAGAGCTCTGATACCATATTACAAAATAGAACAGAGATGAACAAAAGGGAACAAAGATGAACAAAAGAGTAAACTGAAGACAAAAGATATGAGAATGAATATCTCTTCTTTCTTATTATTCAAATCAAAACAAATGGTATGAATATATACAAGTAGTACACTCATTCTAGGGTTTAACTAAAGAAGGAAATAATCAATATTAAATACTAGAATCATAACACACAAAGATAAAATAAAGGTTATTCCCCACTATAAAGAGAAATAACTGATAATTAGAAAAGACACCCAATTATTCATTCTTTTCTATAAAGAGAAACAACTGATAATTAGAAAAGACACCTAATTATTCTTCTCTATAAAGAGAAACAACTGATAATTAGAAAAGACTCTCAATTAATATTAGGATCCTTCTGTAACTCTGGTATCCGTATCCTTTAATACAGGTAATAACAATGAGTGAATGATATTTTGTTTCAGATGATGATCAAGAAATAATTGATTGTTTCTTTGTGTTTTCAGCATTTTAAAGATGACCTAAGAAACACACATTAGCCAGTCGTGGAACGTCTTCTTTATGGACATATGACCCATTCAGAATCCGTAAAGCCTTTGAGTTGCAAACTATAATCACTTTGGAAGAACAAACCTTGTCCGAGAGTACTTTTGATCTACTGTAAAATTCGATGTGCAACATTATAATGATTCAAAGTGGGAGCACACAAAAATTGGCTCAAGAACTGCACTGCATAACTTATATATGGTCTTGTGTTAGTAAGATAACAACCTTCATATAAGTCGCTGAAAAGAAGAAACATCTTGTGAAGGAACTCCTTTTTCAAACATATTCTTGGTATCTTTAATCATAGGAGTGGAGCAAGGTTTTATAGTATGAAGCCTAGTATTAGTAAGAACATTGAGAGCATACTTCCTCTAAGAAATATGTATGCCTTTGCTATATCTAACAATCTTGAGGCCAAGGAAATATTTTAGGTCACCTAAATCTTTCACCTTGAATGTCTTGTCTAAATATTGAGTAACTTGTTTGATATCAAAAATGGAATTTCTTACAAAGATGATATCACAAACTCATAACGATAATCTTTTAGAAATTTGGTGCTCTTTTGTTCCTAGTAGATCTTCTAATACTTTCTCCATTTTCTTTAGGTTGATTATGAGAATACTCATCGTTGATATTATCATTGATATTTATTGGTTCAAGAAGATAATTGAAGTTATCAACATGTTGATTATTCTTCATATTGGAGTCACAACTCTTAATGTAAAGAAGCACATGTTCATAAAAATTCACGTCTCTAGAAAAACATCTTTCTCTATATCTAATGTCAAGAACAATATAACCTTTTGTGCCAACTTAGTATCCAAGAAGCACACACTTTTTAGCTCTTGGATCTAATTTAAACATATTTCTCTGTATATTAGAAGAAAAACATAATGACCAAAATCTCCTAAACCATGCAAATTAGGAAGTTTTTATAAACTAACTCATAAGGTATCCTTTTTCTGAAACATTAGAGGGAACTCAATTGATCAGATATACAACATGAACCACATCATAAGACCACAAAAGAAGAGGAATTTTAGATTGAAACAATAGGATATGAGTGACGTTTTGTGCTTATGTTTACTCTCCATAATATAATTTTGTTGAGGATTTTCTATACATTTGGTTTGATATATAGTACCAAGACTATCATAAAGGCTTGTACATGAAAATTCACTTCCATTATTAGATCGTACAGTTTTAATTCTAATATTGAACTGATTATGTATAGTTTTAATTTCTGCATGGAATCATTGTGTTTCTATTGATGGAAAATCAGTTAACGTAAAATGTAAATATCGTGAGAAGGTTTTAACAGGATGTATTTACTGACTAAAACATCATCTTGCATGTATTTCAAAGGACGTTGGAGCATGTATTGTCGTTCTTGAAGAGGTTAAAAAATTAATGATGGGTATTGCTTTTGTGCTGCAGAAAAATTAATCAAGAAATCTATGTTCAAAGAAAAGTCTAATAGTAGTGTGGGTGATTACGGAAATTTAAGAAAAAGACCAACTCAAGAAGAGAGTGGGGGTGAGTCATCAAGTATTTTCAAGAGAAGGGGAACTCAAACTGCTATCAATTTCATCTTTAAGAAAATTGAGAGGGAAGATGCATGTTAAGAAATTGCTTTATTTTTCTACAACAATGTTATTCCATTTAATGTAGCAAAGAGTGAAGAGTTTAGTAAAATGATTGACATGGTTGCCAAACATGGTCCCAAATTTAAGCCACCATCATACAAGGAAATCAAGGTGAAATATTTGAAGCAACATGTTTAAAAGAACAATCTGATATTGGAAGAACATAAATTATTTTGGAAAAAAAATGGTTGCACAATAATGACAAATGGATTGATTGATAGGAGAAGAACCATGCTTAATTTTCTTGTAAATAGTCTAAAGGAGACTATTTTTTTGAAGTCGATTGATGCTTTTGACATATCTAAGACAACTGACAAAATTTTCAAGATGATGGATGATTTTGTTGAAAAGGTTGGGGAAGATAATGCAGCAAATTAAAAAGCAATTGGAGATCTGTTAATGCAAAAGAGAAACAAAATATATTGGAGATCATGCACGACACATTGCATTGTTTAATGTTGGAAGATTTTGATAAGAAAATACCACTCCATCAGAAGACCATATCCAATGGTAAGAAAATTAAAGCCTACATATATTCAAGAACTAGTCTTATTTGCTTGTTGAACAAACATACTGAAAGGATAAATTTGATAAGACCAACTAATACTCATTTTGCCACTTATTATTTAACTTTGGGATGTTTGAACGAGAATAAGAGATCACTTATTAGGATGTTTACATCCAAGGAGTGGCAATCTAGTCAGTTTGTAAAGACTGATGGAAGGCTTGTTGAAAATTTGGTATTGTATAAGGGATTATGGATAAATATTTTGAATTGTATGAGGTGTTCTTCCCCTAAGGTGTTTTGCATGGTGGATTCAGATGAAAAATTAGCCATGAGATTTATTTATGAAGAGACGTACTTTGCTAAAGAGAAGATACAAAGTCTCTTCAATGGAGTTAGTAAAAGGTAAATAACTAATTACCTTTCACTTTTATTTCATTTCTAATCTTTTTTAGAAATACATACTTTGTTTTCTAGATTAATTTATTTACTTTTATCTTACTTAGTTACACCCTCTTTGGGAAATTGTTGATCAAAGATGGGACAACCAATATCATAGGTCATTGCATGTTGCAGGCTATTATCTTAATCTCATGTTTCATTATCATCCGAAATTTAAAGCTAATTATAAGGTGAAATGGGGAATGTATGATTATTTAGAAAGGATGGGAGGAGACATTGATGAGATAAGTAAGAATGATGCCCAGATTGAGAGTTTCAAGAGAAAATCTGGATTTTTTAGTAGTCAAATGGCTCAACGTGCACTCAAAATGAAAACTCCATCACATTGGTGGGAATGATATGGTGATGAACATCCGGAACTGCAAAAATTTGCAATTAGAGTATTGAGTTTGACTCGTAGCTCATCCGGGTGTGAGCACAATTGGAGTGCATTTGAAAGGGTAAGCATTTAAATTTATGAGTTCATTTTATAATTATAGAGGTTAATGTGATGTTATAATTAATTTTATAATTATTTAGGTCCAAGCCAAAAAAAGAAATTGTTTACACCAGAAGACCATGAATGATGTAGTCTTTGTGATGATTAATTCAAGATTGATGAAAAAGAAGGATGTTAGGAAAACAAAAGACTACAACATTGATGATCTTGCATCTGATGATGAATGGATTGTGGAAGATAATGAAGCAAATGATATTGAACCTATGGATGATTTGGTTGAAGTTGGAGAAGTTAAACCTATGGATGATTTGGAGGTTCCTCCAATTGCTGAGGATAACATTAATGAAAATGAAGATCTTGTGGAAGAGGATGATGATTATCCTTCCATTAATATGAAGGATTTCCATGGATGATTTAATTGTATTAAATATTTGTTAACTTACTTGTTTTTTGTATGAATAATTTATTATTTATGAACATGTTTCCAGTCGTGTTATGTTTGAATATTATTTTTCATATGTTAGTAACTCTTACAAGTTGAGTTACGATCTTTTATCTCCTTTATGATCCTCTTACGAGTTATGAGTTTGACAACATTGAGTCTGATCTAAAATATGAGTGTGAGAGAAATAGTTGTGAGCGTGTGATAATAATATCGTGAGTGTGGGAGAAATAGTTGTAAGTGTGTGCCAACATCAATATTATTCCCATGAGAAAGAGAACAAAAGTGGCAGATTCCAGTACCAGCAAATATGTTCAACCCTTTCTAAGTTTGATGGACATTATGATCATTTGGCAGAGTTAATGGATAATTTAATTTTCTATGCTCTAAGGAGTATTGGCAGTTGGAGGAACATGGGATTTCAGTAGTAGTAGATAAAGCCACTACATTAAAAGCCGAACTCAAATTGATGGAAGAATAACTACTAAAGGACCTGAAGATAAAAGAATTATCTTTATCAAGCCACTGATCGAGTTTTCTTAAAATCTATTGATACTAGTAATGTGATCTAGGATGTCAAACAAATGTTTAAACTATTAGATTCTGTAGTAGAAGAAATTGGGGAGAATAATGTTGTGCAAGTTGTGACTGATGGTGCTTCTAATTTTGTGGTAGCAAGAAGAATGTTAAAGGAGAAGAGAATAACATTATTTTGGTATCCTTGTGCAACTCATTACCTTGATTTAATTCTTGAAGACATTGGTAAGCTTTTAGTATTTTATAATACCATTGCAAATGCCAAAAAGATCACAACTTTCATTTATAGGCACGCATGAGTCCTAAACTTATATAGAAAGTATTTCAAAGGAAAAGAATTTGGTCGACCAGCAACCACGATATTTGCAACTACTTTTCTTACCCTAAAATCCATAGCACAAAAGAAAATGTTCTTCGTGCTATGTTTGTTTCACAAGAATGGACAACAATTAATCATGCTAGTAAAAATAAAGGTAAACAAATGGTGAACATTGGTTTAAGTGATGATAGATTCTGGAAATCCATCCAATATTATTTGAAGTGTGTAACTCCACTTGTGAAAGTATTAAGGCTTGTAGATGGAAACGCAAAACCTGTTATGCCATATATATATGAAGCTATGGATAAAGCTAAATAACAAATAGCCTCAAATTTCAAGAATCAAACTCTCGATACAAAAAAAGTGTGAAAAATAATTGATGCTCATTGAAATTTGCAATTACATAGGTCTATTCATGTTGTTGCTTACTACCTTAATCCTAAGTAAGTAATTACCTTATTCATTATTGCAAATTAATAATGTTTTTTTTTATTTCAATAAAAATTTTTTTTTTATCAAATTTCATTATGACAAAAAATTTCAATGTGGATAGTGAATTATACGAGACCATTAAAAAAATGATCCCAGATAGAAGGATTAGATTTCAACTTGATCAACAATTTAACAAATTCAAAAAAAGCATAAGGATTGTTTGGAAGAAGCATGACCATAGATACCAGGGATAAGAAGCATCCTGTAAAGCATTTAATTAATCCTAATAGTTTCATTAAAAGCATAACAGTTTGAATCACGATTTATTAATGTTAGATTTTTGTTCGAAATTGTAGCTCTTTGGTGGAAAGTTATGGTGGAGAGAGTAAAAAGCTACACAATCTAGCAATAAGAGTTTTAAGTCTGACTTGTAGTGCTACTGAGTATGAAAGAAATTAGAGCATATTTGATGAAATGCTTACTAAAAATTAAATTGCTTAGAACAACAAAGATTAAATACTCTTGTCTTTGTTAACTGTAACCTTCAATTTGAGATGAGACAAAAGGTTGGGGAGGAGAAAGGGGATACTTATGATCCTATATGTTTATGTGATATGGAATCAAATGATGAGTGGATTATTGAAAATGAAGATCCTTAGCTACCAAATGATGTTTCATGCATGGATATACATGAATCGTTTACTCTTAAAGAGGATGCTCCAAGCAACAAAAGGAAGAGAGAGATTTGTTTAAATTATGAAACCTTTACAATTAATTGAATTAATCATAAATGTTATAATACTTTTAAGAAGTTTTTGTTTCTTTAGTAGGTCCAAGACATTTAACTACTAAGGTTGATAGAAAGAGAAAATCTACCATAACTGCAAATGAATAATGAAATTGAAGATATGGTTGAAGATGTGAAGGAAGATGATGAAAATGAGTTGTAAGAGAATGTTATATTAGAGGAAGAAGATGATCTAAGTGACATTAATCTCACAGATGATGAATGAAAGCATAAGATTAAGATGTGGGATTTAAATATAGAAAGTATTTTACATTTTATTATGTTTTGATTTTGTGGATTGAGCATTTTGACTTTATATTTTGATTTTATGGATTGAACATTTATTCATGTCACTTATTCTTATTTAAAAATATATCATATTTTAGTTATTATGTATCTTACGATTCATAATAAGATTTAATTCACGATTCAAAAAAATCGAAAAACAAGTCAAGATTCGAATCTCGATTCTATAACCATGTTTGGTACAACAAGATATAGGCTTACTTTTTTTAATGAATTTGATAGATGTTTTTGTGAACACACATGGTTTACAAAATCAGACGAGGGAGAAAATATTTTAATTGATTTTTTATATGGATAATTTAATATATTCGGGAAATGATTGGAGTATGTGTGATGAGTTTAAAAGATCTATGATGTAAAAATTTGATATGACCGATTTAGGAAGAATGAAATATTTTTTTGGAGTTGTAATTATGCAGAGTTCAAATGGAATTTTTATATGTTAGAGGAAATATGCTCATGAAGTGCCATCACGATTTGGTATGGAGAACTGTAATGTAGTTAAAAATCCAATTGTTCCAAACACAAGACTATCAAAGGATGATGTAGGAATCAAAGTTGATGCAACTATGTTCAAGCCAGTAGTTGGCAGCTTAATGTATTCTCCTGCAACCCAACCAAATTTAATGTATGACGTAAGCTTAATCAACAAATTTATGTCTAGTGCTACTGAATCTCATTGGTTTGTAGCTAAACAGATATTAAGATACTAAGGAACAATTGAATTTGGCATCTACTACAAGAAAAGGAAAAACACAAATGTTGTAGCATACACTAATAGGGACTTTGTTGGAGGTATAGATGATCGAAAAAACACTTATGGATTTGTGTTTTTTCTTGGTTCTAGAGCAATTTCATGGTCCTCAAATAAATACTAGTAGTATCATTATCCACCACCAAAGTTGAGTATATAGATGTTACCTCATGTGCAAGTCAGTGTATTTGAATTCAAAAGAATGTTGGAGAAACTGGATTTTAAAGAACATAAGAACACACGGATTTTGTTGCAACAATTCCACTATACAACTATCGAAGAATTCATTGTTGTCATGGAAGGAGCAAACACATTGACATTAAATTTCATTTCTTAAGATACTTAGTGAAAGATGAAATTATCAAGTTAAACTACTACAGTTCACAAAGTCAAGTGTTGATGTCATGACCAAGCCCTCAAAAAATTTTGCAATGAACATAATTGAAGCATTAGAATTAAACTAAATGCACTTGCATCTAGTTTAAGGGATAGAATTAATTATTATTTTAAATTTATTCAAAGAAGTAAAGTTGTTTTATGTTTCAAACAAGAGGATTAATTAATTGTTTTGTTTTGAGATTGTCCACTAGATAGCCTAAATTGCATTTTAAATTTAATATAATTGTAGTTATCTTATGTTTGTCAACCCGTGCAGCCAATACAAGTATAACCTAACTTGCACGAGATATTCAACAACTAAAAGTACTTGTAGTCTTAAGGGGACGACATCACCAAAAAAAAGTTAACCGTACTGAACAAACGAGTCATCGGTTGGGGAAAGGAAAATGAGCTAATAGAAAATAGCCATTGCATTGCAGATAATATAGTATCTGAATCTCATCCAGCATAAGGATCTAATTTTCATGGTTATATCACTATCAATTGTATCATGAACGATCAAATCATTAAAAAAATACCATATATGAATTTTTATATTATGTCTTTAATAGATAATTACTTAGCAGTATAACAAACTTGACACTTACAAAAAAGATGAAATTGAAATAGGGTGGTGATACAGTAAGATACTTATACTCTACACATTAATAAATTATTATTTTAATTATATTTATTTTATATTTTAATTAAAAATAATATTATATTATTATAATTAGCTGTCAGATGTGTGTGGTTTTACTATGCCGGTGTAAAAGTACACTTTTCCATTGAAATATGATATTTACGAAAGAAAGATGAAATTACCTGTAGTTGTTTGCCAACAGTGACAACTATATTGTGTGGACCTGTGTCAAATGATAAGGGACCCCTTTCAGTTTGGATGTAAAATATACATTTTTCCATTGGAAGGTAGAAGCGCAAACCATGATCACAATATCTGTCTTTTCTCTTAACCGAACTGTCTTCTTTTTGTTTGGGAACATTATCGTGCGGATACCTGCACAAGCAAATCACAGACTCTATATCTTGAATCCGCTCCATAAACTCAATAGATGTGTTGTGCTGTAGAACCAAACTCACTTGCTCAACTACACTATCCAATCTTCTTGCAATATTCCCCATGTGAACCCTGCATTATATTCATCACATTAAACAACTTACTACCTTCAATAACTTCATTAGTCACAAAATGGCAATGCCTTTTACCACTTTCCTCTATGTTTTACTTCCTAATTTAATAAATTAGGAAACACGTGTCTAACAAATCCTTCCATAAAATATTTTTTCACACCTTTCACGTTGATGATGGGCAGAAAATAAAGTAATATCACACTTCTTTTTTCTTTTCTAAAGTAATAACATATTTGATACAAATTAATTCTAGAGAGATAATAAATTATTTCACATAAATTCTCTTACGTACTAGTACAATTGAGTAATTAGTTTTCCAGAAGAAGCTAAATCAGAAAAGAATAAATACTATCTCTAATTATTTCTTCTAAATAATCTGCATTGCCTTGTTTAAATTTTCATTCTAAATTGTGTGCAAAATAAATAGTTTGGTGGCCTAGTGGGATATTGAGTATTTTGTACAGGGACTTAGTTCAACACACATGATAATAAGAGAGTAAGCTCAGTAAACATACGTAAAAAAAATGATATGACATGAAAAAAAAAACCTAAAACAAAGTATCAATTTTCATAATTGAGATACCGAACAATAAAGAGTTTTAAACTAGATCTCTGCGAAACAAATTATAGTTTATCCTTCTTTCATAGCCCCACATAATTAAAATTGATAGCAAGCATGTAAAAGTGGACGGTGGAACAATAACATTGAAGTATTTCCTTTGTGTTTTTCATTGTAAAATGTATAGTTGCATGCTAAAAGGTGGCGGTAAATTTATACGGTATATACGAATACATAGATCGTACGTGAAAAAAGTTCATTACAACCCAAACATTACGATACGAAACGAAACGAAACGAAACGAAATAATGGAGAATCAACCATAGCTGCAAACTAAAAAACAAAAGAAAACAAAGAGTGTTAATGAATACCAAAAGTTCCGATGTGCTTGGTCGCGGATAATATCGTGAGCGGTAAATTCCATTGAGCCTTTGCTAGAGCGAACGCAGGGAATCATTTCTCCGTCGGGTCCGTTAAGCTCAACGACGACGTTTCGCGATTTCTCGAAAACGCGCTCGGCTTCGTCCGCCATCGTTAGGAGCTCGCCGGAGGAGATCCCGTGGTAACGGATGCGGAACGCGCCGAACTCCCTGGCTGAACGCAGCATCAGATCGGCGGAGCCCAGCGACAGCGACCGGAGGTCGATCTCCGCAGGCGCCGGCGGGAGGTGCGGTAGCGTCAGCTCCGGCAGCTGAAGTGACTTCTCTAGGAAGTGGCTGAAGGTCTCGCTCGCGGCGGAGCGCATCCCTCTCCCAGTCGGGATCGGTGACGGCAGCGGTGCCGGAATCATGCTGTTGCAGCGCCGCATTGCGACCAGAACGGCGTCGTTCCGGAAACGTCACGTACCCGCGCGAATAAGATGAATCAGAATGAGATTCACCGATGAAAATCTTGGAAGCGAGAAAGATAATCGATGTCGTTTTTACGCCGCTGTGAGTGGTTTCAATGGATCTCCAATGAGAATTTGAAGAGTGATAAAATGTCGACGATGGAGAATAATCGCGATAACGACGTTGTTTGTTTATTCTTGTAGGCTTTTTTTGGATGAATCATGAATCAGAAAACGGTGGATGAGGAATTCAGAGAGAGAGAACGGGAACGAGACGACGTCGTTGGAGGAATGAAACGATGAAGAAGAATGATGCTGTCGGAACTTAGAAAGGAGCTTTTTTTTTCGAAGGCTGAATTTGGAACGAAAGGGACCCATGCTGGGTGCACTCCATTTTGCGTGGGGAGCACGACTTTCGAGTTACATGCTTCCCTGCAACGCAGATCTATGGTGTATCATCGCGAGCCTATGATATCGCGCCACGTGTATACAGGGACTAAAGTTATAGCGGGTTTTCAGTGGAAGTGGCTATAGGAATGTAAAGTAAATAAATAAATAAAATAAAACAAAAAGGCTGCGGATGCAGTTTCGTGGCTGTTATTGGGGTAATGGGCCTCACTTTTTCTTGCTTTTGCGTTGGTTCCTTTAGTCTTGGGCCAGCCAGAAGCAAAGTCATATGCAGTCAGAAAATAGAATAATAATGTGAACAGAAAGATAAAAGGTAACCAATAATAAAATCTGCATGCATTTTTTTTACACGACATGACTTTTAATTATAAATCTGGTATTTTTTTCTCCACATTCTTCACATAACTCCACCAAAGTTACTCCTATGTAAAGATTAGTCGTTATTTTTTAGATATTTTATAATATCTCACAGGTAATTAAATAGGAGCCAATCAAGATTAGTCATAACCACATAAATGACCAATTAATTGTAACATAAACAATTAATAAAGCAAGATCAGATAGAAAAAGAGGTTTCATTAATATCGTTGATAGACCATCTCGCAAAAAAAATGTTATGATTCAGAGAAAATATATATATATATATATATATATATATATATATATATTTTGATAAAATTATTCTGGGCCCAAAACTTTTTCTTTTTGGTACTCTTTTCCCTTTCATATTTTCTCCATCTTCTTCCTTTCTCACCACAAAGTTGTTCTTGAGGGTTCCATTTTATTTTGTTCTTGCGGTTTCTTCTCACGCACACTCTTGCTCATTTTTCTCTTCATTACAATTCTTGTGTAATTTTGTGCAATCTTAAAGATTGCGGTTTATTGTGTTATGGTATCCGAGCTCTTCTTTTGAAGAGATTTGTTGCGCGCTCTGGTTCTTGATTTCTTTCTTTTGTTAAATTCACTTGTTATGACTCTTCTATTCTTGTTTTTCTTTAGGGTTATGGCGGAAAAAGAAGTGGCGCAACCAACTCCTTCGGATTCTTTAAGAGAAGAAGCGGGAAGAAATTCATTAATGAATAACTATCTCTACCTTCATCCCAGCGAAAATCCAGCGGCTTCGCTCGTCTCACCAGTATTGGACTCAACAAACTATCACTCCTGGAGTAGGTCCGTCATCACCACCTTAATCGCGAAAAACAAAGTGGAGTTCGTCATGGGTACACATCCTTGCCCATCGAAGGACGATCGTACTTTCTCAGCTTGGATAAGGGGGAACAACATGGTAGCGTCATGGTTAGTCCATTTTGTTTCCCTTCCTATTAGACAAAGTATAATTTGGATGGATAAGGCTGTGGATGTTTGGAATGATTTTGAAAACGAGATTTTCCCAAGGGGACCTTTCTAGAATATCTCATTTACAAATGGAAGTTTTTTCTTTAAATCAGGGTGAATTGTCTGTCACAGATTATT
>Ga0123342_1009120_pt1 | contig 12067 bp, 5 predicted proteins | sample Turbeawhitnodule_FD_89960 | JGI IMG/M metagenome (GOLD analysis project Ga0123342, IMG submission 89960) | Root nodule microbial communities of legume samples collected from Mexico - Turtle bean Mexico white nodule | ecosystem: Host-associated > Plants > Roots > Nodule | place: Mexico: Nepantla... | reverse complement strand
TTTATATATTTTTATTAATGGCAATTGAATTCTTAAAAACTTTGTCTTTCTTTCTAAGATTTTCAAAATCCTAAATAAATAAAAATTCTTATGATTTTTAAACCAAAATTTGATTCAAAATTCAAAATATATCCATATCCTAAAATATTTAATGTCATATACATAAAATAACTGTTTTATGATTTCACTTTTATTTATTTTTCAGAGTTCACTTACAACATTAATTTTTTATTTTACTTTTATAATATAGTTTAAATCTTAAGTTATTTTTTATATCAATAGAAACATTAAAAGCAATAAATTTTTTATAAGAAAATAAAAAAAGAAATCATTTTTATGTTGCAACAAACACAGAAACAACCATATGAAAAACAATAGAAAAAAACAAACCGATAAAGAAATGAAAAGAATCGACATAAATGATAAAAGTAAGAAACTTTAATAAAAAAACCTCAAAAAATACCATAAAAAAGTCAAAAATATAATATAAAATATTATTAATATAATAATAATAATACTTCATCAATCATTGTACCTAATAATTATATCTATATTTCTTTCCCGTGCGATGCCTAGGTTAGTAACACTAGTACATAAGATAAAAAGGGTATTTTAGTAAACGGAAGGAAAAACTTGTAGGTCTATATAAACCCTCTTTGCCTCACTTATCTTCACATCTTTTTGACTTGTGACTAGGGTTTAAGCCGCAGCTTCTTACAAGTAAGGTTTCTTCCACTGTTCTCACTTTTAATCCTCGTATTAATGTGCATTTTATTTGATTGTGTTTCCTGCAACTTATGATTTTAATTTTTTTCATATTTTTTTCCTCTCAAATTTATTCATTTTCTGCATATCTATTTTTCGTATTCAATATCATTCTTTTGTTTTTTCGATTATCGTTCAAGTTGTTGGTTATAACTGGTACCATGTTTTGAAAGAAGTTGTTTTTTCTTTACTATTGTGTGTTTGCATGAACTATCGATTATTGATTTGATTTTGGGGATTTGTGTGATTGCTATACTCAAATCCGTGGATTCAGATCTGTTTAAAGTTGTGTTTTTGGTTTAAGAATGTTTTTTCATACTGATGAATAATTCCACAAACTTTTCTTTTTAAAATATTCCAGTGACCTGGGTGAATGTTTACATTTCAGCATGTTAGTTATGTGGTTATCTTGAATCTCATGTGCCTGTATGTTCTATATTTATGCCATTGGTGTGCCCTTTCATTGGCATTGCACATTTCGAAGATTTGCAGCACTATTATAGTCTGTGAGTTCAAAGCATGTGCTAAATCGCATGTCATCCTCTTTATAATTCAAATCCTCTTGCTGTGCCTGTCTCGATGATTTTGTGCAGGATGATAAACATTTTCTAATTAGCCCAATTACTATCTGTTTTTCATTGATTAGGGCTTAAATCCCTTTTTTGTTTCCCTTTCCTTTTGAAACGAACAACATTTGCTAGTGAAAGCCTGTTCCCTTTGAATGATGTTTTTTAGTTGCTGTGCTTATGGACGGTCTTGTGCTGATTAGTTATGCCGTCAGCACAAAACATAAACCTAAGCTACATCTAATATTGCCGCCGTGAATGTCATTTGGTGTTTTGCAATTCCGGTGGAATAACATTTACGCGTGGTGGCAAATACTGTAACATTCTTTCTGGTATCACAAGCCAAAAGAAAATTCAACCCCTTTTTAGTATTTCTGAATTAGCAGCATTTAGTATGAGTATCATTGTGGTTATTTCTTAACTAAAAAACTAAGACATGGCTGTGCTATCAAATAGTGATGTCTTCCAACTTTATCTGTGTACATTATGATTATATCTTAGCAAAAAAACTAAGACATGGCTATGCTATCAAATAGTGATGTCATACAACTTTATCTGTGTAGGAACTAAGAAATTACCTGTGGCCAGAGAAAGTGGTGATCAATATGTCGAAAAATCCAAAAGTTTTCTTTGATATTCTAATTGGAAAGATGAAAGCTGGGCGAGTAGTGATGGAGTTGTTTGCCGACACAACCCCTAAAACAGCTGAAAACTTCAGGGCTCTCTGCACTGGGGAAAAGGGGATTGGGCAATCTGGGAAACCTTTGCACTACAAGGGTTCCTCATTTCATCGTATTATACCAGAATTTATGTGTCAGGGAGGTGATTTTACTAGAGGGAATGGGACAGGAGGAGAGTCGATCTACGGTTCCAAATTTCAAGATGAGAATTTCAAGTTGAAGCATACTGCCCCTGGTATTCTATCTATGGCTAATTCTGGACCCCATACAAACGGTTCTCAGTTCTTCATATGTACTACAAAGACTCCGTGGCTTGATGGAAAGCATGTTGTGTTTGGAAAAGTTGTTGATGGATACAGCGTGGTGAAGGAGATGGAGAAGGTGGGTTCTGGAAGTGGCAAGACATCGGAAACGGTAGTAATTGAAGATTGTGGGCAAGTAGTAGAGAAATGATGTTCAAGATTGTGAGCAAATAGTAGAGAAATGATGCAAGATGTATCGCATTCCTCTTGACTATTGAAATATGTCTTCGCAAAATTGTCTTATGACCCCGATAGGCATTGATACCTTTGAATGTCACTTCCACCTATCCATGGTTCACTCGAGGCCTTATTTCTTTTTAGCAGAGACTAAAATGAAAAGTTGATTTTGATATCTCAATGAATGGAGAATAAAATGAAACGACAGATGTATAAAGAAAGTTTAAGTTTTGATAATATTATATATATTAATTATGTTTATTCTTGAAATTTGGATGAAGATTTAGTTTTTCGAGCTTAAATTTTTATTTTAATCTCTCAAAATGTAATTTTAGTTTTTAAATATTTGATTTGAGGGATTAAATACAAAAGAAATGAGATGAAATTTATAAAATTTAATGGGATTCATTATTTTCTCTAAATTTTAAAGAAAAAAAACAGAATTATGTCAAATTCGAGAATTAAATATTTTATTAAATTTATTAAATATAAGTTTTTGTAATATTGTGTAAATTATATATAGCTTTGGATGATATTATTTCATTTGATAAGTAAGGAAAAGGTAAAGCATTGAACTATACTATTTGTTTATTAATTATTTCTTAATACAGGTTTAATTAATGCTGTTCAGAAATTCCAAGCTAGTAAATTTGTCAGTAATAATGAACAAAATGGATAAAGCCTACTTTCAATTAAAATACCGTTTTATGTCTATTTAATAAACTAGAATTATTAATAATTGAGTAATGAGTAACAAAAAGTATATTTATAATTTTATAGAAAATATTATTTAAAGGAGTTAACATAGATAATTTTTAATATATATACCCCAACATATGTCCTTGAATAAGAGCAGTATCCATACTGGGGATTAACAGAAGGGTTTATAATTCTTAAAAACAAAGTATTAAAACTAAACCGATTGTTAAGAAAATGTTTAAGGATATGATTTCTTATTTGTTTCATTATTCAATAAAAGAAATTGTTCATGAACCACGCAGTATATTCGCAAAAATAATTGATTAGCAGAATCTTTTATTAAAACAAAATTAAAATTAGTTCTGAATTAGAGAATTAGAAAATGGAAAAAAAGTTGAAGAAAATTGACCCGGGGCAGAAATGATGAAAAATAAGTGAGAATTAAAAGATTCTATTGTTCCAAATTCTAAATTCCATTCAGAAAGCTTTTTTACTAAAACTTTCCAAAAGTGCCATTCTGGAATGTTTAAAAATTATGTTCCAAAACATATACTATGAATGTATTTTAAATTACTAAAAAAAGCGTTACTTCATAATGAAAATGTTCATCGTGAGGTGTTTTGAAATAATCAATTTAAAATATTCAAAGCCAATCCCAAATTATATAAATCCAAATGATATACAAAATCCTCCCTCTAAAATACATAATCCAAAAGCTTTATAATAGATTTCGAAAAACATTTACTAAAAAGTATACGAATTTTAAAGTTATTTTTGTCATTATACCACGACAGGGAGGTTCAGAGAGAGATTCATTCCGAGCTTTTAGTTAATTGAGAGTGAAATATCCATGTGATGTGGATGAGAAATAGAATGAGAATGTGAACACTGCACAAATGCTTAGGCACTGAGATACATAAGATATCACGCAGGTCATTGCAATTCAAAACCACAACTTGATGCACAACAGTAATGGTTACAATGTCAAGCCTGTAGAATTTGTAATAAAAGAATGACAGCATCTTCGGAAGTCACCATTAACACAAACTTTTCTATGGATATATAGTTGCCCGTATACGTACTTTACACAGGAATGCTGAAATAGGTTTTCAGGCACATGATTTCTACATTTCACGAGTCATTGATGATGTATAAGGATACGTATATCCAGCTCACAGACTGTCCTCATAATATGGAACAAGAACAGACAACCTTCTTGGGCGAATCATCAACCTTCTTTTCTGTTAAGGAAAAGTAGAAATTCACAATCAAACTGTATTGTTTATTCAACTTTCAAATCAAAGCTAAAGAATAATTGGTGCAAAAAGAAAACATAATCTTCGAAGCTGGTCATATGCTTCATGTTTGAGGTTCGATTCTTCACCCAAGGTCCAACCTAGATATCTCCTTCAGAAATTATCACTCCGTACAACAAATTAAGAGCACAATCCAACTCCTCCACGTTAGGTAACAAATTCCAACCTTACTATTTTACAAAATAGTAAAGATATTTCTATCTTACATGATAATGAACAAAATGAAATAATCATTCAAAATGTAACATAAATCTCTATCTTCCAATTCCCTTTTGAAACAAGTTTGTCAAACTCATGGAAACTTCAAAAACTCAACTAGTAAACTCCTAAAGAGTTGGGAGTTTACTTCACATAAAAAAATATTAAAATATCTATAGATAACATGATAATTTAATATCGTATAATGCTATAAATAAATTTTATATTTTTTTACTTTAATATTGTTATTATTATCAGTTTATCATATTATATGTATTTTTAAATATTTTTTATATTTTTCTAATATTATTATCCTTTTATCATTATTCTAGTTGATTATATGATGTATTATGCTTTACATAAAGTTGTTGGACTCAAATGGAAACATAGCAAGAGAGGAGTAAATAAAAAGCCAAAACCCTAATATGACTAAACCTTCTACTTTTTAGCTTGTGCCACCGGCCTTATATTTGAAGCTGGCTGGACAAGAGAAAGGAGATGGGAGTTGTGAGAAGGCAAAGTGTCAAAAGGATCAGATACACAAACAAAGCGGGGGTGGAGCGGAGTTGAGTTAATAGAGATCCATTGCTGCAATAAGAGACCCAACACAAAAACTTCCAAGAGAGAACCAGTAAACCATGAAATTTTCCCTTGGCTTTTTCCTAATATCTAACAGAGCTTGTTGAATTCTAAACTCGCGATTTTATGTCTCATTTCAAAATTTCTCTCACCCACAAACATTTCATGCAAACTAAAACTCTATCTCAATTCTCACTAATGTTTTTGAGGAATTAGCAGATAAAAACTGGAAGCTGGCAATGGATCGAGAGATGGAGGCATTGAAGAACAAAAAAAGAACGGAGTTGGTTTCTTTTGCTGAAAGGAAAGAACCGAGTTGGTTGTAAATAAGTGTGTACTACTAGTGTAACGCTAATGGATTGACTATGAGATACAAAGCAAGATTGGTTGCTAAGGATTTCACTCAAACCAATGGAATAGATTACTAGACCTTTGCTCCAGTTGCAAAGATGAATACAATTCAAATAATATTACCTCTTGCTACAAATTATGGTTTCTAATATGGGAAGCTCAAGGAAGAAATCTATATGAAGGTCCCCCAGAATATTAAGTTGCTGCCAATTTTGTTTACAGGTTGAGAAAAACTTATGGCTTAGGAGATTTACTAAAGCCATGGTAGTCTCTGGATACAAAGCCAAAGGGACCAGACTTTCTTCAAGGAGACTCGTATTCGAGAGGAGTGATTGTCTTCTTAGTGTATTTAGATGACATTAGTATTACTGGTAATGATTGGAAGGAAAAATAACTTGAGTCAACACCTAGCAAAGGAGTTTGAGATAAAAGCTCTTGAGAAGTGCAAATACCTTTTTGGGATTGAAGTGGACAGCTCCAAAAGGTATTATCATATCCAAACAAAAAATGTCACTGATTTTCTTAAGGAGACTGATAGGGAAGCCTGTAAACATATAAGTACTCCCATGGATTCGAACTTTAAATTTTGTTATGCAAATGATGGTGTAGTGGTTGATAAGAAGAGGTAACAACATCAGGTTGGAAAATTAGTTTACTTGCCTTAACAACATCAGGTTGATAAGGCCAAATATTGCATTTGTTGTTAGTTTGGTTAGTCAGTTTCTACACTATCCAAGAGAAGTCCACACAGAATTTTGCAATACTTTAAGATGGTACTAAGAAGAGGATTTTTATAAAAAAATAAATGGACATACAATTCTTGAAGCCTATACTGATGCTGACTTTATAGGGTCATTAATTGTTAGGAGATCCACTATTGGATATTGCACCTTTCTAAGAGGAAAGTTAGTATCTTGTATAGAAGTAAAAAACAAAATGTTGTAGCTTGATCTTGGTGCTAAATTCAAATTCTGAACTGACACAAGGTATTTTTTAATTGCTTTTTTGGCTAAAAATTATCTTTAAAGACTTGAAAACTAAATGGGATGGACCTGTGATGCTGCTCTATTGTGATAACAAGTGAGCAATCAACATAGCTCATAATTGTATTCAGCATGATGGAACAAAAAAAATTGAAATGATAGACATTTTATTAAAGAAAAGCTGGAGAGCAGTTTGATTTGTACTCCATGTGTACCTTCACAAGGTCGACTTGCATATATCCTCACTAAAGAATTGTGAGGTCCAAATTATGAAAGAACAATATGCAATGGAAAACATCTATTTTCCAAAATATGTTTGGTTGTTATACTTTCATATTGATTAATTTGGTTCTCAAGCTTAAAAAAATGTGGATTTAGTCCTTCCTTTCTAAGAATCCATTATGTTTTTTAAAGTTAAGAGACATTAAATTCACATTTTTTGAGTTTGAAGACCAAATTCATCATCATGAAAGTACAAGGGCCTTAACTACATTGGACTGAAAGTATTAAGACTAGAAACGCATTTTTTTTCCAAGCAAATATAACACTAAATGACGTTACAGTCCCTTCTTCATATGCTTATCATACATAAGTAAGGTTTTCATATTTGAACCAAATAATGATGCTTGGAAAACACATGAACCAAACACAAGAATTTTTAGCATCAATTATATAACATGTTTCTAGGCAATTTGTATCACGAAATATAATACAAAACACACAATAAGTTTATGTTAAGCTATTGTCAAAATCTCTGTTCCATATTTTACATTTCAAACGAATATATGCCTAATTACTTATTGGTCTAGTCTACAAATGTGCCAATTTGAACGCAAGATGCTCTCTACGTTAAATGCTGCTAGCTAATCAGACCTAAAACCAGTGCTCCATACATGAAAGAAAAAGTTAGATATGTCTAAGAAAAAAAATCCTAAATCTGATCATCTACAAGCCTATTGGTTTTCACTTTCCAAAAATAATTATACAGCTTATTTAGCTACTCAAAGCAATTAAATCCTATAATTTGGTATCAAAATTATTGAAAAATCCAGTAATAAAGAACAAGTTATATATATATATATATAATATATATATATATTACATATTTTTATTCAATCACAATTATTCTAACTAAATAAATGCCAAATCACAATGCATATGAGTTCACCAGTAGATAGAATTTTTTAGGCTGTTATTACTATATTGTAATCTTTGAGGACATAAAATATGATCATTTTATACTTAATTTTTTTTCTAACTTGATTAATTATGGTTTTATCTTAAGTTTATAACTAAATATGTTGTATAAAATTAATAATATATAACTCTCACATATTTTATCACAGTTTCGTTATTGTTGATCCAACAAACCATTAACAAGTGTTTTCTTTCACCAGTTCAATCATCAATATAATTTTCAAACATTAATCTCTAATGGCAAAAACTGTCAACCTAACTAAGCAACAAATGTCCCTCTACCGGTTATTAGCAAGCCAAAATGTCGTCTAAAAGCTGCAAACTCATGGAAGTTGATTCTGACAGAGATCTACTTAATTTTCATACCAAGTAAAAAATAGCAACAACTTAAACTAATCTAACTAAAACATAGTTATGTTCTCTATAGCAAGAAATCCATGGAACTTACCAGCTTTAGTTTTAGCTAGAGATGGCTGTACAACAACATGCATTATTATAATACTCCCAGCAATTTCACCAAATGGTACTTTACATTGACCAACAGTCTTGTTGTTTTCCAAGATTTTACCAGAATTAATCAATTTCACTTCATTAGCTGACTTTGGCACAACCGTTTTACCTACACAAGGGGGAAAGCAACAGATAAATAAACGACAAGAGAGAACCTGTGTCATAAACTAACTTCATTAAGCTGTAGAAAAGGCCCAAAGCGAAATGCATAATCATAACAAGTTGATTTAATAGTTGGAGAAATAATATAATAACATTCACCACAAGGCTATGATATATAAAAGTCCATTCCTAATTTTAGTCAGGAAATGTCACCAAACTTCCTTTTAAATTGAACAAGTGAAGAGCCCAAATTTTCCTTGCAAAGAGTTTGACAACAATTTTCTAATGTAATGCTTCTTAACTTAATGTCGTGATCGGTATTTTACAAAAAAATATTGTAATTTTGTCAATGACATTAAATGAGATCAAGCAAACTGGAAATTTAAATAAGATATTAAAATTATCTAAAGACTAAATTCATGTTGGCATTCTTTAGTTCATCTAAGCATCTCCCAATCATTTTATATTTCACAGTAAGGGCGATAGAGAAACGAGGCAAAAAGCTCATAATGCATTTGTTCTCAGAAGCCAGGAGTCAAAGACCTATATGCAACTTGTAGGATATATGGGTTCTTGTATAGGAGACTTAATATGTTAGGAATCAGGTTGGTTGGACTTTTAATACTAGCACAGCTCTTATGTTTTAATCCTTGAAGTCCATGAATATTGATATAAATAAATAGGAGGGTGAGGATTTCGTAGCATAACATTTTCATTATATGTGGAATATATTATTTTTCTCTTTAACACCTTTTTTAAATAATTTCGACATTGAATTGCACCAGTGTCATCCTTCATGACCAATTCCATCACAGTTTCCATTGCTGAATCTGAGTTCCAAAATATGAACTCAATTTGTTTGGTCCTACTCTCCCATATGAACTTTGTACAGTGACTACAAACTTCTGTTAAGTTGAGCACCAATCTACTTTTCCCTCCTACTTAGGCTTCAATACAGCTTTCCAAATTCCAATCAACACTAGTGGTTGTGTTCACTTTTCTGGTGTGCTTTTTCCTCTCTGTCACTGATGCAAGATCTAGTCCTCCTTTCGACAAACTAATGGCACCATTCTAATCAAATGATTTTCATTAGGAATTGTGCAAAACCTCCCAATGGCACACCAACATGTACTAGCTATATAAAGTACCCTCAGTCTCATGTCTTACGGGATGGTAGTGCAGCCCATCCATCTTCACAGTTGACCAGTTCAGATTTCCTTGCCTCAACTTTTCTGGCAGAAGCTAGCCTTGGCCACAGGTTTTAGCCACTCCTTAAACAGGTAGCCATGCTATGCCAAGACTCCCAAGTTTACCTTGGTTCAACTCAAGTCTTCTGGCCCTATTCATCCATGAATTACAGATCCAATCCGTATTTGGAACTGGTTATTACATCATGGAAAACTATACTCCAGTCTTTGTTCAGCTTTGGTCCTTTCAATTTGATACTTGTTTTGCATGAATAAACTTATTCCATATTTCAACATAACTTATAACTTCTAGAGGTATAATTGATTTCAACAGTGCAAGAGTTTCTTGTTAAAAATTTTGTGCAATACCATTTACCAATATTGACAAATGAACTGATAACCAAATCCTTAACTTCTATTAATATGTGATTGAGGAAGGTAGAAAATGTGTATGTTTCATCATAGTGAGCATAATAGAATAACCATAGCAGTCCAGTAATATTTTACTTCATTTAGCAAAACCAAGTGTTGCATGCTTGTATGAATGAAAATTTTGGTCAAAATCTTTTGTCCTCATTCTTGAGACTTCACACACCAATAAGCCCACTTTCAAATACATGAAACTAACACAGATATGACAACAGAAAAAGTAAGCAACTCTGCAAATTTGATAATAATAGTAATAATAACCATCAGTTATGAACCTACGACTTGACCTCCAATCTATGCTCTTTTATACACAGGTGAGTGATACCCAAAGATGGGGCTTCACTTTAATTGGGAAGTACAATTCAAATTTTACTTCACACACCACAATCACAGTCTTCCAAATATATCAATACATAAAGTTCTCAATGAAAGCTACAAATTCTGGACTCGCCAATTTCTAAGATAAAATAAGTTGGATAACACTTTTCCCAGGACGTTAAAAATCAAACAATCCACAGCCATAAATGATCCTTTGAAACTTCAACAATCACTCACATACGTTCCCACTCGGGTGGAAACCCGGAATTTAACACCCAAAGATACATGCATAAATTGAACTCTCTAAACCAAACTATCCAATTAAAATTTAAAGCTCACAAAGACTGATTATCAAATTAACAATCAAAACTAAAGGAATCAGTAAACAAAAGTAAAAATTATGATGAACAATAATTGAAATTGATTTGGAGGCAAGTGAAGAGAGAGTGACCTCTGGGCCAATCGGAGACAATCCTCTGCTTTAGCATATCGACGGTGGCGGCGGATGAATACCTAAAGGGTCCGATGTCGGAGCCATCGTACAACCTAAACTTGATGTCAACCAAATCCTCTTCCGGCATTTGAATTGACTTCTTCTATGTCTTCTCAACCCTTACCCTTACCCTTACCCTAACCCTTCCTTCCTTGATTCCTAAAATTCCAATGAAGATTGATTCTATTTGATTCCGTTATCACACACTAAATCGAATCTTCTGAGATCTGTAATTGAATTATCTATAGCCATGAAAGAGAAATTGAACACTACCTTCACAGTTTGATCAGACTCAAAACCATTCCGCCTTTTGACTTTATTCGGTACCTTTGCTGTGCAGTCACCTTTTTCTTCCGCTGCTTCTGTTGGTGAACACTGAACCAACTCAACAACAACAACACCAACGCAAACATTAAATTACAACCCAAAATACCAAAAATAAAAAAAATGGAATTGCTCAATTAAATTAACACCATGCTCGCTCTCAGGCTTTTACTTACTGCACCCACTTTTTTTAAATCTGCAGCCTATACCTTTCCAAAATGACTCTTTTACCCTTCTTTAAAGTAATTTTTGAATCACTTGTTCTAAAATTTTATACTAAAATGTAATTTTTTTTCTTCCTTATTATACTAAAAACAAAAATATGTTAATATTTTTGTTGCATTTCCTGATATTATCTTCTAAGAGTTGGGTGTAACTTCATTATATATATATATATATATATATATATATAATAAAACTGAAATTATCATGATCTGATATATGCTTCTAAGAGTTAGGTGCAACTTAATTAAAAATACTAATGAAAGAGTTCATCACAGATTTTCTAGTTAATATTTATAACGAACTTGTAAGATTGAGTTAATAGACTTATAATTATTTCTTAACAATTAATTGACAATATATATATTAGACATGTTGATGCAGACTATATATTAGACATGTTGTCACTGTGTACACTATAGAAACATATCTAAGTATATTGGGGTCATTTTAGTTGTCATAGTCCTATTTATAAAACCCACGAAAAAGATGTAAATAAAGGAAATGGCATAAGAACCACATATGCAATTGAAAATCTATAATTAAGTACAAAGCCAAATGGCATCAATGATAGTTTTTTTTTTTTTTTTTTTTTTTTTTTGTTTTTTAATTTTTGTTTTTTTAGGTTTATTTAATGTTTTTTTTTTATTATTTTGGGAGTTTCATTGG
>Ga0123342_1009119_pt1 | contig 12068 bp, 5 predicted proteins | sample Turbeawhitnodule_FD_89960 | JGI IMG/M metagenome (GOLD analysis project Ga0123342, IMG submission 89960) | Root nodule microbial communities of legume samples collected from Mexico - Turtle bean Mexico white nodule | ecosystem: Host-associated > Plants > Roots > Nodule | place: Mexico: Nepantla... | reverse complement strand
GGAGGGTGTTGGGGGGGGGGGGGGGGGGGGAGGGGGGGTATTTATATGCACTAACAAGAGGATCACAAATATCAAGGATATTGACTTCATTAGAAAAAGATGCAGGAGGAGAAGAAAGAGACTTAAACTTAAAGTAAAAGAAAGACTCGTTGAAAGTGACATCTGTTGATTTTTTTTAGAAGAACAAAGTTTGTTTATATGTTTTCTAAACATCAAGGATAGTGTGTATCGGTGTTGTGTTGTGTTCAATGCACTCTTCCAAAAGAGTTCCCTGCAACATGGTTTTGAGAAAGTGGGCAGTTGTGTTTCATCTTTTATTGAGAATCACAACAATCATTTTCCCTACATCTTCTTCCTATCTCTTCCCCTTTCTCTACTTTTCTTTTTCATTTCATTTTACTCAAAATCTATTCTTATTATGTTTTTTTTTGTAGATCTTTATTTTATTTTTAAATTGAAAGTGACATCTGCTAAAATCAAATACACGCCAAACAATCTCAAATATTAGGGAGTGTCTATACTTGACTTTTACATTCTTAGAATACTTTCTGACATTGCTTAAATGTTTTTTTTACCTTATTTGATGATTTTAATTCATATGAATCATAGGTTTCAAATAAGATAATTGATTGAATGAGTTTGGAAAGCTTTCGTATTCATGAACCTAAAATAGAGCACACTGAAAGTTCCAAATATTATATGTCTTAATGATTTATGAATAGAATACACTTGCTATATTGATTATAAATTGTTTCAAGTACAACTATGCCTTAAGGATTATGTTTAAGACTGCATTGGAAAGTTTTCAAATGAACAATGTATTACAAGAAAGTTTTCAAAAAATACAGGCACATCGATTAATTAAATTAAAGAGTTTTTCAAAAAATATATTGTGGAAATATATCCAAGTTAAAAAATTGATTATGTCTAAACATTTAAACTTTGTATTGACTTGGAAATAATTTGAAAATGCATTTACAACTAAAATTGTGAAAATAGAAGGTTCAAATAATTCATAAATGTAAGAATTAATAGCTTAAACAAGAGGGAGTGAATTGTTTATCAAAGATTTTCGCAAAGACTGGATATGAATGAAGCTTTAACATAATTCACAGATTAAGCAATCAAGGAAGCAATCAAACAATGGTTAACAAACTGTTTGCAGAATTTCAATCGGTTGAAACTTCGTTTTAACCGGTTATTTATAGCAGCAACAAAAGAAAAATTAAAACAAATAGTTATAAGGAGTGAGAGAGAGAGAGAGATATTTACTCAGCCAATTTTGTATTGGTTCACTCAACCTTGAGCTACATCCAGTTCCCAGAACAACCATTGGGTTCCACTAGTAATCACTCACATATTACAACATACACAACCACAAAGAGGTGATATTGAAACCAAAAGAACCACTCACCCTCTTTGGATATACACACCTCTAGCCAGAACACACTCTAACTTTACAGGATTTTACACACACTTACAAGTTTATGAAAGATCAATTACAAGAATCATGAAAAGAACAAAATACACCTAAGTTTACCGAAATCAAAAAGCTCATATGATCTGACCTTGAACCAGTGCACAGCTATACAACAATCTTGCAAAACTTTTGAAAAAATTCTTTCAAATCAATCTCAATCTCACTGTGTTTGATATAAAACTTTTGTATTTTGTTTTGAAAGAAAGGCTATATTTATAGCACACAAAACTAGCCGTTTTAGGCAACATTTATTAGCCAAAATAGTTTTGATTCACATCCAAAACAGATTATCATGTTTTCAAAAAGCTGTTATGAAATGTCACAATCAACCAGTTGAAAATTCATTTTAACCGGATGAATTGGTTAGACAGTTACTTAACCAAGTCAAAAACAGTTTTAAAACCTTCAAACAAGCCAAGTGATAAACAATCGATTATTTCGAGATTTCAACCGGTTGTTTTTCTCTTTGCTTAGAAAAACACTTTTTTCTTTCAAAACAAATTTGAGCAAGCTTGTGCAAGAAACTAGGAAAGATCTTACAAAGATTCTAAACACCCTAGACTAAACCAAAAACAAAAAACAACATAACTTCAAGCTTCATCATGGATTTGAAACATCAAAGCTCTAATGTTCTACAATAAATATAAGAGATATTATTTCAGTGATACTCATGCCCTATTATGATGATTATTATTATTATTATTTCTAATACTCATAATATTTCCAAAAATTGCTAGAAAAACTTAAAGACACATTTGAAGTCCAAAGCTAAAGTTTCCAAATAAAGCGTCTAACGGGAAAGTGATGAAGCTAAAGAGAGAGATTTGTGCCAGTGAGGATTAAAGCAATATCAAGCTATTGTGAACGAAGAACAACATATAACGAATTATTTCAAAGTAAAAACAAGTTATGCATATTTATTCAAGACTCATAACATAACATTCCTTATTGAGCGTATTATATGAGGAAGATAAAGAACAGTAAAGTGATAAGTGTCATATTTCAGCAATATTTCATATTAAAGATAAACACTAAAAGGATTTTTATTGATAAAATAACTATAATTCAAACCTTAATTTAGGAATTTAAATATTTTACATATTTTATGATTATAAGATGAATGAAAATGATTTATTCCCAAATTTGTGTTAATTTCAGGATTCTTGGGGAAAATGGGGATGAAAGGGCTAAAAGAGTATGGACAAGATGAAAAGGGAAAGTTGGAACATTAGAAACTCGCTCAAAACTCGCCCAAACTCGCACAAGAAAGATCACTCAAGAGGAACTCACCCAAGGCTTCGCCCAAGTGAGTTCACTTTAGTGAAGTTGGGTTTTTTCTCGTCAAACTCGCTTAAGCAAGTAATTACCCGCTTAAGCGAGATGTCACTTAGCCCAACCCCAATTAGGTTAAATAGAAGGCGTGAAGCATAACCATATACATCATTGGGAGAATAGAAAGAGAGAGAAAATCCTAGAGGAGGCAACCGTTAAGGAGAAACATCCTAGATCTTCTTTTCTTGATTTCCATGTTTGTAATGGCCAACATGAGTGGCTAATTCTTCCTTTTGGAATTGAGAGTAATTTTTTCAATCTCCTATGTATTAAGATGATATTTATATATAATATTTCAGTTCTTGATTGGTGATTGGTATTATCATTTTATTCTCAAAGCTTGAATTGTTCATGATTTTTATCCTTAGATTTGACTAGAAAGTACTTCTAAGAATCTGACCCAAATGATAATGCTTAACATATTTGAATGTTGAGAATAAATTTGAAATTTTAATTGTTTTTTAACATATGTTCATAATGATAAGAAGTTTTTATATAAATGCGAGAAATCGATATTTAGGAGACTCTCTTAATAATTTTGTATAATTTTGTATGCGAGGAATCAATAAGAATAATTTTTATTTGTGCATCAATATCAACCAAGATTGAATATTATAATCTTTTGTAAAAATACAGATGAGTGAGAAGGATGAACCCCAATCCCAATTTTCCTAATTGACTCATACAAATCTTTTACTTTGCTTTATTTAATTTCCTACAAATTTACCATACAAACAACCTTTTCCAACAAACTTTTACATATTGTCTTGTATTTAGTGAATATTATACTTGAGAACTCAAATGTTCCTTATGGTTTCGATATCCATCCTTAGCAATAAATTTATTACTTATGATATGGTACACTTGCCATAAAATAGTCATCATAAAACAAAGTGAAGATTCGATTCCAAAAATGTCAAAGTCTCGACGTTCAGATTTTATATAGATAAATAAACTACTTGAAAGAAAAAATATATATTTAAGATACGAACATTGCATCAAAGAAGATATTTCCTCTTAGAGCATCTACCGCATTGAAGAAAGAACAGTGTGGTAGATTCCAACAAAGATTGAGTTAAGATGAATTGAAGTTAAAATGTTCATATTTGTGGAATAAAAAGAAACAATTCAAATTGCCTCACATGTTTAAGACGCGAAAGAAATCAATAAGAGCAAGAGTTTACATTTCAAGCGTATAACGACTATGTGAAGAAAAAGAATACAAGAAGCTTCAACAATTACATTCTGAAGACTGTATAAATACCTTGAAGAGGAAGATCAATATAAGAATATAGAAGACAAGAGCACGAACAAGTGTACAGAAACGCCATTGCAAAGTGATACACAATTGTGTGAAATATTTGTGCTTATATAATTTGTATTCACTATAGAAGATCTTCTAGTAAGTTGGGTTATGTGCCACACATTGTAAATCCTTCACTTTGTGAAGTGTATGTTAGAATTTTAGACCTTAAACAAGAAGGGGGTGAATTTTTTATAAAAGATTTTCGCAAATATTGAAGGCATGGAGAAAGCCAATGAAGAATCAAAGAGAAAGAAACCAAGTTAGCCAATAAACAAATTTGTTTTATTATGTTTCCAAAAAATCAACCAATTGTTTATGCGATTCAACCGGTTGTTTTTATCAACATTTAATAAAAACAAACCAAAACAGATTTAAATGAGATTAAGGATAGAAAGAATCACACAGTAGATTTATATTGGTTCACTCTTATCCAAGAACTACATCCAGTCCCCAAAAACCACTGGGTATTCCACTAAACAATCAATAACCTTGATTACAAACCACACACCAAAGAGGTGATCTTGAACCTTTCAAGAACACACACCTCCATTGGCAATCAACACACCGCAAATCACATAACACCCTTTGGATATGCACATAACACGTTTTAACAGAATTACAGTATTCAAGAGAGAAAAGGAATGATCACACATGATACAATCGCAGATTGAATTCTAAAGTTACAAAGCAATCTTATTCCACTCTTAGAAAAATCCAAAGCTTGAAGCAAATCTTGGAGAAAACTGATTTGAAAGATTTAATCCAATATCATAACAACCAGAAGCGTAAAACTGATTATTTAAACTCTAAAAGGTTGTTAAAAACATTTAATGCAAAAGCCAAATCAATTTTGAATCAATTAAGACAGATTTAACAAACTTAACAAATTATGTTAAGGATTTTCAAAAATAATCGGTTGACATGTCGAAATAACCGATTGAATTGTTTTGACAGCAATGTCAACCAATTTCAAGCTTTGTCAAAACATGTTTCAAAAACACTAAGTGTAAAACAACCAATTGAAACGATAAAACAACAGGTTGTTTTTTCACTTCTTTGGAAAACACTATTTTTTCAAAAGAATTTGATTTAAACTAACTTTGGATCCTAACTAAGAGTGGATTACAAATTCAAACTACCAAAAGCCCACACACACAAGCAGCAACAAAGCCTTCAACCAATCTTCATGGATTTGGAGACATCAAAGCCTATCTTCAATAGTATATCCAATGAGCTTTCATTGTTCTCTCTAAGAGAATGTTTTCTCATATCTTTGAGACATTTTGATCTCAGGGAGAGATTAGAACTGGTTTGCTTGGAGAGGTATTGAATACTCAATCTTGGAAAAGTGTTAAAACTCGTGTGCCTGGAGAGGTGTTGAATACTTGTTCTTGGAGAGGTGTTAAAACTTGTTGTACCTAGAGAGGTGTTAAAACTTATTGTACCTGGAGAGGTGTAAGAATATTTTTCCTAGAGAGGTGTTCAAACTCGTTTAGTGAAAAATTCTTAAGTGATTTGTTTAAGGGGACTATACATAGCGTAAGTTGTCGGGTGAACTAGTATAAATCTTGTGCCTACTTATCTTTATCTTTTACTTGTTAGACGTTGTATTTGCTTTGTTTTTCAGCTACGTAAATTAAGTTCAGGCTTCATTAACCCCTCCTTCTAGAGCCAATTGTCCCTTCAAATTATGCATAATCTAGTGAAATATCACTGTTGTTACCTTGATAAAGGTTATGGATTTACTTGAAGGCCTTTCTTGTTCTAAATCTAAAATTCTCAAAAGATACTATTGGGAATATCAAAATTGTAAATCTTTTCAGATCTTTTGTGCACCATCCATTCATTATGAGATTTATCTGATTATGGGAGAAACATAATGAATCAACCACGAAACCACCATGTTAGTGCATCTCTTGCAAATTACATAGAGAATGTGATTTGATGCAAGTCTTTGAAACGGGCCATAAAATAAGTCAGATCTGTTCTTTGCACACAATGGCATAAAATAACTTTGTTGATTGTAATTATACGCATAAAAAACTAGAGCAACCAAAGTCATTGGTGGATTTTCATATAGATGAGGATTATAGAGATTGTGAAGATTGATAAAGTATAATCTTTTTACTGTTAGCCACTCATGATGCAAGAAACAAATGATTAGAAGATTCAAGAAAGAAATTGTTATAGCAAAAGTTCAACATCCTATAATTTTGATTAAGTGCTGAAAATAACTAAGTATAAACATGGTCATGCTTCATTTATAAAATGATAGTTTAGTTCAACAATACATCATGTAAGACACAAATGTTTCATTTGACAAACGATGCAACACTAGCTAGTTTTATCTTTACGTTTGATAAACATAATTGATGCTCATATGATACACACATAGTTTAACCTAACCTTATACCTCTCAAAGCGCTTATTCTATGTTTCAAGATATGTCTATTAGCTTTATCTGCTAAGGAGATTTGTTTGCAAACATGAGTCACATCAAATGATCTCTTTGATAAAAAGCTAAATATGAATTTATTGAACAATTCCCTAATGCTAGCATTGAAAACTCTGAAAAGATTATCTAATTTGTATGATTCTACACTTTAGACAATGTCAAGCAAAAACACACTACCCACGAACAAATAAGTACATCCAACTTTTGGAAAGTTACTTAAAAGAAGAAAAAAGACATTTAATGATGAAAAGAGTGCATTTAACGCATCTTTCACATTCAAGCTCATCACATGAAAGAAGGACATTCAGAAGAGTTGAAGTTACTCAACATCTAGAAATAATTTTGCTACGGTTATCTTCTTCCAACACCTATATAAATCCATTAATCAAGAAGATAAACAACATAGAATAGGCATCCTAAAATGTTGTCTACATTTTTTGTGCCTCATAAAGCATCAAGAAGGACATTATGAATGTTCATCTAGAAAACTAGGCAAGAGTGCTTAAATCTTGTACTTGTCGAAAGACGCAATCTGGAGTAAGCAAAACCAATAATCTATTGATCATATCCTCACATAACCTCCTTAACTTAGCCATGAGTGGTTGTTTCCCAAAGAATACTCGTTGAGCCAAGAGTGGCATGGGAACGAAAATTGAAGGGATTAATCAAGAGTGATTATGATACTCGTTGAGCTATGAGTGGCTTGGAGAAAGAATAATCAAGGGGTTAGCCAAGAGTGACTACAATCTCAAATAATACTTGTTGAGCCAATAATGGATTGGGGAATACTCAAGAGGTTAGACAAGAGTTACAATACCAAAGAATACTCGTTGAACCAGGAGTGACTTGGGGAAAGATTACTCAAGAGGTTAGTCAAGAGTGACTATGATCCCCAAGAATACACGTTGAGCTAGAAGTTGTTAGAAATGTAGGTTTCCTTTAAAACGAGGGTGAATTGAACTTTTAAAGTTTTCTTGAAAACTCTGAAATACAATGAAATTCTTAAGAAAAATCAACTCATTAGAATATATAACAACTAATTAAAAATATTATTAATTAGTTAATTTTTACTAGATTACACAATTAACCAGTTGAATTTCAGAACACACAAGAAACACTTAAAAATCAGATTACATAAATGTAAAGAGAGAGATAGCAGAAGCAACCATACAAATTTTTACACTGGATCATTCTTTCTCAAAAGCTACATCCAATTTCTCAAGCCACACCAGTTGAGATATTACTATAACAATGAATCTTTACAAACAAGAGTAACAATATAATAACTCTTAAACCTTTCAAGAATTACCTATATCACAAGCAACACCTTGTTACTTTAAAGAAATCAGAAACCTTATCTAATTTCAATACAAAAACCTTAGAAACAAAAGAAAAGAACAAATATACATGAATTCCAGCAGAAACAACTAGGTTCTAAAAATTTGAGAGGAACTTCTTCAATCAAGACATGCAATCAAAGAATGCTCCAAGACTTAAAAGTATTTACTCAATGAAAATTGTGTTCTCAAAAATTCATTTTTCTCTCTTTCTGAAAAATGTAAAAGCTTGTCTACAAAAAGGTTTTCAAAACACATTTTTATAATCCCACTGAAAAAATGTTTTACAAAATATTTTGTTATTTTTAATGGATTAAAAACTCGATTCAACCGATTAATTTCACTTAAAGTGAAAACAATGGATTAATTCGAATATCTAATATGTTAAAAGCATAAAAACAAAAATAAAAATCCTTAAAATAAAGAGCTTTCAATCTTTTAAATAAATTTTTTTAACAAATTAAACATCTCTACATAACTTTTTGAGGTTTTAAGTAGTTTTAACAAATTAAAATAAAATTTCAATCTATTTAAAATTTCCTTAATCCCAACACAAAGTTCTGATTATTTAAAAATATTTCAAAACATGATTCTTGGAGTTTTATAGATTATTTACCTTGATAAACAGAAATAAACACACACAAGCACAAAGACATATATAAGGAAATCTTCTTAAAAATGGATCTTCATTCTTCAAAATATTGATCTTCATTCTTCAAGTGGGTTTGAATACTTCAAATACAACCATTGAGAGATAAAAAGAAGAAAAGCAAGTGAAAAAAAAAAAGCTAAGAAGATAAAAGAAGAAAAACATAACTTTGGTATTATTATTTCACACTACCATACATAAAACCTATTTCTTTTATATATACAATTTTGTTGTATTAACAAATTATTGCTAACTAGGACTTTAAGCCATTGTGATACCGAGGATCGAAAGTATATATATATAGAATCTTCCAAAACTTAAAGAAAAATTAGGCGTCACTTATATTGAATTAATTATTATACAATAAATTAATTTTCTGTGTATTATATTTTAGGAACTAATTAACTTTGAAAATTGTTTTACAATATAAAAGTTTTTTTATTATATACTAACACTATTCAACCTTTTGTCTTTTGTATTTTGTGTATTTAACATACATACTTTGTATAAATATTAAAAATTATTTTTGTGAAATTTTCCATCAACACTCAATTTCTAAGTGCATTTATTTCAAAGTACCAAGCACCCAATGGCTGGCATTTCGAACATGAAAAACATAGGGTTAATTAAACCATTTCTTCAATTATATTTATATTAATTAAAAGTTTAGATTGGTAAAACTTCAAAAATGACTTCATGGCCCAATGGATAAGGCGCTGGTCTACGGAACCAGAGATTCTGGGTTCGATCCCCAGTGAAGTCGTTGTGTCACCATTTACTTTTAATTTTTAATGAGCTACTATTTTATTTTTATTTGTTTCTTATCGTATTTTTTTAATTGCATTTTTAATTTTAGGTAAGATGAAAATAATCAACGCAAATAATTTTTTATATTTAATGATCTAACGTGCATATCTAACACTTACAAAGTAAAATAAGTTTATTGTGATGCTAAAAGTTGGTATTACTTTTACCTTAAAAAACAAATTGGTTTCACCCTATACCAATGTTTATAAAATCGGATTTGTAATTAACTTATTCAAATTTTAATTAAACATAATAAGTGTTAATAAAATAATAATTACTAACTAGTATATTACATAAAATAATATCATAATTTTATAATGCTAAAAATTAAAATATATAAACAATTAATATTAACAGTTAAAAATAAAGCATTTGTTTATAAGTTTATAACATTTAAAACACGTACAAAATTTAATCAAATATACATTAGTACTTAGGTTTATGTTTAAAAAATTATTTAGCATTTTTAATTAAAAATAACAAGTTTTCATCTAGGATAAATGATAAATTGGTATAATATAAAACAATAAGAAAATGTAGATATAAAATATTCTAAATAGTAATAAGATAAAAAATTTATTAAATAACAATTAATTTTAGAGATAGAAAATAATTAATTACTGACTGTTAGATACTATCTTATAAATTAAAAAAATATTAATATTTAAAATAATTTCTATTATTAATAAAAAATTATAAATTAATTTTTAAATTAACATGTAATATTAATTATCAATATTTTAATTATTAATTAATTTATAATTTATAGTAGTTAATAACTAAAATTTTAATAATTAATGTTAGATATTCGTATAGAAATTATTTTATAAATTTTTATTAATAATAAAAATTTTTTAAATATCAATAGTTTTTTAGTTTATAAAATAATATATAATTTAATAATATAATAATAATTTTTTAAAATTAATTATTATTTAATGATTTTTTTTATAGTGTTAATATTAGTACATGTTTTTGTTAATATGTTTTTTATTTATCTTACACAATTAAATTATATAAAATGTGATTTAGGGAAATATTATTTTCAAACAAGTTTTCTAATTCGATTTGGGATTTATTCTTAACGAATTATGATAGTAGTTGATTTTATTCTACTGACATGTATGGAAATAGAAATTTTTAATTTTAATTTATATTTAGCATTTAATAAATATGGTAATTTGATTCTCACCAACTTTATTACTTTGGATTAATGATGTTGAATAGTACTCATCTTATTTAAATATCTGCATATATGTTGAGACGTAACATTGTCAAAATTAGCATGTAACACATTTAATTGAAAAGTAATAATAACTAAAAGAAATAAATTCACATATTTATTTATTAATATCGAGTATAAATATCATTGGAAATGTTCATATAATCGGTTTAATTATAGTGAAAAAAGGTAAATTTAATTAAAGTATAAAATATAAGTCTTTATCATTGTGGTATTATACATTTTGTATTAGCATTTTTATATTTTGAAACATAAAAGATAATTATAGAACAAGAAAAGAAAATTGTTGGAATAGTTAGTGTTAAAAGAGAGGTTTATGTTAGAAGAAAATCATTAGACAGAAATTAATTTTAGAGATAAAAAATAATTAGTTATTATTTTGACTAAATTATATATTATTTTAAGGACTAAAAAAATATTGACATCTCTAGAGTATCTATTATTAATAAAATTTATAAACTAGTATATAAATTGGTATCTAATAAGGTACCAAGGTTTTAATTACCAACTACTCTAGATTCTAAAATTAGTAGCTAAAACCTTGATAATTAATTAAATGTATCAACCAAGATAATTAGTGACAACACCTCTAACCAAGCCTTAGAACCAACCAAGAACAAGCACACTTTGTAATTTGAAAAATCTTTCAAGAACTCGTGCTAATCCTCAGAAATCTCTTATGTCTCAGTTGTAAAACTAGTTTTCTCAATTATATGAACAATATTTTAAAGCCAGAACAAACTCTCTTTTTATAGGAAACGTTTTATAACAAACTTTCAAAAAGCAGTTAAAGCTGTTACAAAAAGAACATATTGAAAATAAAATGAACAGATTTATTTTCAAAGGCAGTGAGAGATTTTGTTATATGTAGGAGACTTAGTCAAACACTCTGGTGCAAGGATAAAACTGTGAAAAATCCGTTTAAGAGAAACATGGCACCAGACTAAAAAGAATCTATTCATTTACAGAAGAACAGATTCATTTTCAAAACGATAACAAGAACTTTTTAACAAGTGAAACACAGTAGTTTTGATGAAATGAAAACTTAGTTAAGATACTTGATGTATAAAACATGATTTTCAAAAACACTTAATCAAGACATCAGATTAAGAAAAGAATTTATTCATTTAGAGAAGAACATATTCATTTTCTATGCAGTAGAGGATATTTTTGCAAAACATGTGAAAAACATTTTCATAAAACTTGTGCTTGCTCTTATCACATGGTCAGGGGTTAAGATGATGGAAGAGGTCCAAGCTTGGGCCCTAGTTCAAGCCCAACAACTAGGTCCATGGCAAAGAGGATTCAAGAAGATTGAGACTCTACTACTGATGGTAGAGAAATGTTTCTTTATATGTTCAAAGAGGACCACAAGAAGTAAAGCCCAAGCCATGAGAGCTAGTTTCTTTATTTGTAATTTCAGTAGAATAGGGTTCCTTTAGCATAATGAGGGGGTGTG
>Ga0123342_1009118_pt1 | contig 12068 bp, 12 predicted proteins | sample Turbeawhitnodule_FD_89960 | JGI IMG/M metagenome (GOLD analysis project Ga0123342, IMG submission 89960) | Root nodule microbial communities of legume samples collected from Mexico - Turtle bean Mexico white nodule | ecosystem: Host-associated > Plants > Roots > Nodule | place: Mexico: Nepantla... | reverse complement strand
GGGGGGGGGAGCCAAAGGAGATTCTCGTTTTGGGACAAAGTGTTAGAAAAATGTAAGACTAGATTAGGTAGATGGAAAGGTAGATTTCTTTCGTTAGTCGGGAGAGTTTGTCTAATTAAGTCAGTTCTTTCTTCTATTTTGTTGTTCTATATATATATATATATATATATATATATATATATATATGTGTGTGTGTGTGTGTGTGTAAGTTTCCTTCTGTTATGCTAAAGGAGATTGAGAAAATTCAGAGAAGGTTTTTGTGGGGTTGGGGTTCATAAGGAAGGAAAATAGTGTGGGTTTCGTGGAAAAAGCCTTGCGAGCTCTATCTTAGTATTTTAAACTTAAGGTTTTTCAATGCAGCTCTACTGGGAAAGTAGATTTGGCGTCTGGGTACCAAGAAGGGTGGTTTGTGGAAGGAAATTCTCAAATCTAAATATGGAGGTTGGAGAAACTTGCAAGAACAAAGGATCAATGTTGAGGATTCCAACTAGTGGAGAGATTTGAAGGGGTTTGGGGGATGGAGGAATGGGGTAGAAACTTTGAAAACTGTTTTGAGTGGAGAGTGGGAAACGAGAAGGAAGTCTTGTTCTGGAAAGATGTTTGGGTGGGCAACAAAGATTTGAAAAGCAAATATCCAAGACTGTTTTCTTTGTGTGGTAGTAAAAAAAGGTAATTTAGAGTCTTTGGGGGAGTGGTTTAATGATAGATGGGAGTGGAAGTTGGTATGGAGGAGAGGTTTGTTTGATTGGGAGAAATTTCAAGAAGTCCAGTTGGTACAAGAGGTGCATGGAAAGGCCCCTGTCTTTAATTATGAAGATAGTTGGGTTTGGAAGGTTGGTAAGGATAGTGGGTTTTCAGTAAAGTCTGCCTATGTTAAGACTTTTGCTTTGCCTTCAGCCCAGTTTACTCCTTGGAGGGTGTTGCTTAATTCAGTTGCCATTAAAGATAACTTGGAAAGACGCGGGGTCTCAGTTGATAGCAACCTTTGTTGTTTTTGCAGGGTGGAAATGGAGTCAACAAGTCATTTGTTTTTTGAATGCAGGATTGCTTAGCTAGTTTGGAAACAATGTTATGCTTGGCTATGGATATCGTCGGTAGATCATGTTGATCCTGTTTCACACTTCTTGCATTTTAATTTGTTAAATGCTCATGTCCAGGTAAATGTTGTTTTGGCTAGTGTTTGGATTGCAATTGTTAGTATGGTCCACAGTAGAAGGTTGCACAGGGGTAGTTTGAGCAACCACAACAGATTTAGGAGGACGACCATGTAAGGCATAACATCTGTCAATTTTGTGGCCAAGTTTGCCACAATGGTCACACTTGTGACGCCCTTTGCCCGGCTTGTGAGGGCGAATACGATCATTATGTTGAGAGCATAAAGAAGAAGAGTCATCAACATGAGACGTTATATCAGTGGTGTGTTTACCTGGCACACGCAAAAGGGTCAAACAAGTGGAAGTAAAATTGGGTACGATAGGAGATCCCAAAATTTGATCACGAACGTGAGAATAATCATCAGGAAGGCCATGTAAACCCAATAATATGAAGAACTTGGATATTTGTTCTAGTTCTTTAGAAGGAGTGGGGGAATGAGGTAATAACTCATTAAAATCATGAAGAAGAGCATGAAGTTTACCCAGATATTCTGCCATTGTACCATGAAGACGTTTGAGAGCAACAATTGTGAGAAAATTTTGACACACACCATAAAGACATTGAGTATCATTTGTGTATAATAATTTTGCTTGTTCCCAAACTTCTGAACATGTCTCATAGGTACGAAAAAGTTGTTTTAAAGATGAGTGAATGGTAGATTTGATAACAATGCATAATTGAGCATCAATTTTCAACCAATGGGAAACCTCATTTTCAGCAACAGTTGGATGAGTAACATGATCAACATAACATTGACTCTTAAGCAATAATTTAATATATGATGCTCAAGTGTCATAATTGGTTCCATTCAATTTGCCAATGGAAAAATGAACATTGACGTATTTAGTATAAATAGATGGATCTGGCATAATGACTCCGGAAGAAGCCATAGTGGTAGCGGCAGCGAAAACAAAAGAAGATATAGAAGATAAGGACAAATCCAGTCACCGGTTAATTGGCGGCAAACACAAAGATGAAGGCTCTGGCAGCGTCTCCAGCGGAAGCTCCAACGAGATTTTGACGACGTCTCCGGCAAGATTTTGACGGTGGCTCCGGCGAGGCAGTGGCGGCTCCGACGAGGCAGTGGGGCGGTGGTTGGAAAATTCTAGTGAATAGTGGGTTCACCAATAAAAATTAAACCCTAAACCCTAACCTTATGCTCTAGATACCATATTAAAAGAAAAGAAAAAATAGGGTAAATCCTTTGTGTATATTGAACACATAGGGTTATGTTTATATAGGAAAAGAAACATATGGGCTAAGCCCATTACATAAATATGAAATATCTAACAATATCTAGAATATCTCATAATATCAAATAATATCTAATTATATCTAATAATATCTAACAGTTCCCCTATGGAAGACTTTTGCTTTTCCTTCAGCCCACTTTACTGCTTGGAGGGTGTTGCTTAATTCAGTTGTCACTAAAGATAACTTGAAAAGACGCGGGGTCTCGGTTGATAGCAACCTTTGTTGTTTTTGCAGGGTGGAAATGGAGTCAACAAGTCATTTGTTTTTTGAATGCAGGATTGCTTAACTAGTTTGGAAACAGTGTTATGCTTGACTAGGGATATCGTCGGTAGATCATATTGATCCTATTTCCCAGTTCTTGCATTTTAATTTGTTAAATGCTCCTGTCCAGATAAATGTTGTTTTGGGTAGTATTTGGATTGCAATTGTTAGTGAAATCTATAAGCACAGGATTAAGCGTATTTTTAAAGGTGGAGTGATTGATCATTCAAAAATGTTCACCTTGGATCAATTAAAGGTTTGTTCTTGGGTAACATATAAATCTGTTTTTACTCGCTTTACTAATTCTGAGTTGTTCTTTGATCATGTGGCCTGTATGTTTTCGATTAAGTGAACTTCTGCAAGGTTTCCTCCTTTGGCTGGGTTGTTTGTTGTTTTTAGTTTTGTAAGGACTAAGTTGTTTGGAAGGGGTTTGGTGGGTATTGTTGTGTTATGTTCATGTATAGGGGTTGAGTCACCCCTAAAGTGGTTCATATTTATTCATTTACTTGCTGATAAAAAAAAGCATTAATTTTTCTAATAAGGTTAAGGATAATATTGTTGGTGGATAAATGTAAGGAGTGTGTGTAAGGATGTGGTGCATACTAATTCATTCCAAAAAGCAATAGGTTGGGAGTAATATGTTCAAACTCTTATGTATTGAGGTGATATTTATTTATAATATTATGTTCTTGATTGGTGATTGCTATTATCATTTTATTCTTAAAGTTTTGAATCTTTATTCATAATATTGATCCTTAGATTTGATTGGAAAATACTTCAAAGCATCTGAACTAAATAATAATGCTTAACATATTTGAATGCTAGGAATATATTTGAAATGTTAATTGTTTTATAATGATAAGAATTTTTTATAAATATGCGAGGAATGGATATTTATGATAATTCTTAATAATTTTGTATGCGAGAAATCGATATGAATAATTTTTATATGTGTATCAATGTCAATCAAGATGGAATGATATATTTTTAATTCATTGAAAATACAGGCGAGTGAGAAGAGTTAACCCCAATCCCAATTTTCCCAATTGAATCATCCAAATCATTTACTTTGCTTTTATTTAATTTCTTAAAAATTCATGATACAAACAACCTTTCAAACAAACTTTTACACATCTTTTTATATTTAGTGAATATTATACTTGAGATTTTAGAACTATTCCTTGTAGGTTCGATATTTGTCCTTAGGGACAATTTATTACTTCTGAGTCGGTACACTTGTCATAAAATAATCATGCACTAGTTAAAATTAATTTTGAAAAAGCATACAACTTAGTAAACTGGATATTCATGTATTATGTGATGGGTCATATGGGTTTCTGCAGAAAATGGATTTCTTGGATTAGGCCTTTCATGGAATCGTCTACATTATAGGTATTAGTAAATGGTAGCCCAACTAAGGAAATCAGACCTTTTCTTGGCTTGGCATTTCGATGGGGAAGGTGGAGTAGAGGTTAGCCTTTTACAGTTTGTGGACAACACACTACTTATATGTGAGGCAATTGATAATATTCATGTATAAAATATGTGTTGAGGTGTTTTGAGATGGCTTCGAGCTTGAGGGTGAATTTTCATAAGACTAAAATTGGCGGTGAAAGAATTGATAATGACTTACTGTCCCTTTTCCACAACCTTAAATTGTAGCTTTATGGTCATTCCTTTTATATATTTAGGCCTCCTTGTAAGAGGGAATCCTAGGAAAGAACTTTTCTGACAAGAAATAGTGCAGAATATTACGAATAAGCTAAGTAGCTAGAAAAGGAAAATGCTATCATTTATAGGAAGGGCCTGCGTAGTTAAGTCTGTCTTATCTGTTGTGCCTCTCTTGTATTTATTCTTTTTTAAAGCACCAAAAATAATATGCAAATTAATCACTAAGATACAACGTAACTTTGTATAGGGTTGGAGGTTAGAGGGGAGGAAAATTCCTTGGATTAAGTGGAATAGTTTGTGTACAGAAAAAGAGTGTGGAGGGGGCTAGGAATTAGAGATGTAGAAAAGTTTAATTTGGCTTTATTAGCAAAATGAAAATGGAGGCTTGGTATCGAAAGTTAAGGTTTATGGATTGATGTGAGTTGATTTTTATATGGTTCCATTTTATGGTGACACTTTACTTAGAGTTGGGATTTTAGCAAGTTATAGTGAAACCGTAGGAAGATTCCCACTGGACACGAACTTAACCAAATGGTTAAGTAAGTGTGAAGGTGCACTTCACAAAGACAAAGATGAAAAATCAATATAAAGTGAGAGATGAAATGCAATGGGGAATGGAAATGGCAATAAGGTAAACATCAATGGTGGTCATGGCCAAACCAAATGATGAACCATAAATATATAACAAAATCAAAACCAATAGCAAGAATTCAAGACAAAGACATTGAAATGAATTGAAAAGAGTGGAAAAAGAGTAGCTTATGGAGTGGTTGTGAGAGTGGTTCACGCCACTTGGGGTGTGGTAGCCACCAAGATGAGTGAAGGGCCGCCACTTGAGAGTCTCAAGATAAGACCTAGCCAAGAGGAAACAAGTCTCACAAACACCTCACACAAATTGTGCAGAGTAACTTTTCTATTCAAATTCAACATGTCAATACATGGAGTAAGGCACCCTATTTATTGGAGATGGTGCCTTGGTGAGCAAGAAGCAAGGGTAGGATGGGAAACACAAAAAAAGAGGGAACCTTAGGGTTTGTCTAAGTCAAAACCGCACCCTAGGCTTGTCCTTCTAGAAACTAGGTCAAATTTCCTTCCTAAAGGGCTAGGAACAAGCTAAAATGATAACTACACCACTTATTATGCTAAATGAACCTTATTCTAGCCTATCTTACTATTTGGACCCCTAAAAAGAGCCCAAATTATTTACAACTTGTTTTATTCTTAAGAAGACTAGCAGGAAGAACATTAGATGCTCTGCTTTGTGTCCATTTCTCCCTCTGGTGAGGTATGCTAGATCCTTGGTGAGGTCTTCACTTGTTTGTTGAGATGACTTCTCATGGTGTGAATGGTAATGTGCATCCTTGGTCATCTTCTTGTTGGCTTGGTTTGTATCATGCCCCCCAGGTTTGATAGAATTTGACCTCGAATTTAGAATTTCTACAGATAACATAGTTAGTTTGTTCACATATAAGATAGTGCAGGGTGTGGGATGTGGAACAAACTTATGTTCTTTGAGTTTAGGCAGTTCAAAAGTGTGAGCTCTTTTTACAAGCCATGTTGGAAAAGAATATTTGGGGATGAAAGGGCTTGGTGATAAAAATCCTCTCAAAAGGTGAGAACCCTTAAGAGGTGTTTGATGTTCATCCCAAAGTTTATTTGTCCAAGATGTCAAGTAATTTTTATTTGGTAATGAAAAAGATAAGGAAGAAAGACACCTTCGAGGTGTAAGGAAAAGAATATTTGGGGATGAAAGGGCTTGGTGATAAAAATCCTCTCAAAAGGTGAGAACCCTTAAGAGGTGTTTAATGTTCATCCCAAAGTTTATTTGTCCAAGATGTCAAGTAATTTTTATTTGGTAATGAAAAAGATAAGGAAGAAAGACACCTTCGAGGTGTAATTTGTAGCATGGCACGAGTCAACATGATTGATTTAGTTGTGTAAGATGATATTTTATGACTCGGTTCATCGTTCCTTTCTTGCTCTTTTTCATTTTCTCTTTTGTTTTTTATTTTTATTTGGTCCCCATGAACCTCTTTGGGAGAGAGGGTTTTAAGATAACCTTGTGCCCTTGGAAGTTAAAAGTCATTTTGTTCGTTATGCCATCATGAAGAACTTGACTATCATATTGCCAAGGCCTTCCTAATAGAATATGTGTGGCTTCCATTGTCACAACATCACATAAAACCTCATCTTTATACTTTCCAATAGAAAAGGCTATGAGGACTTGCTTGTTTACTATTATTTCCCCCTCTTAACTTAACCATTGAAGTTTATAGGGCTTTGCATGAGAGATGGTAGGTAACCCAAGTTTGTCTACCACTCTTGTGCTTGCCACATTTGCACAACTTCCCCATCCACTATTAAGGAACACAACTTATCATTAATGAGGCACCTAGTGTGGAAAATGTTTTCCCTTTGACTTTCATCAAAAGGATTTAAAACTTGGCCTAGCATGTGCCTCACTACTAATAGGTCTCCTATACATGGAATTTCACTTTCTTCCTCACTTAGGGATCTAGAAGAAGTAGGGGACCTAGACCTTTGTGAGCTATGATCACTCATGACAACCCCCACTTTGACCATCATATTTCTTTTAGAAGGACAATTGGTTGCAATATGCCCAAAACCTAAACATTTAAAACACTTTTGACTTGAGATTTTGGTAGGTGACTTAGGTGTTGAAGTGGAGGGTTTACAACGTCTAGGATTGTAACTGGAATCTCTCTCAAAATTTGAAGAAAAAGTTTGGGAAGAATATTTGTTTTTGTTTTTCCAAGATAATTGGTAGTAGCCATCATTATGAAAGTTTTTTAAATGATTTTTCTTTGAAAGTTGATATTCTTCTACCTTGATGGCAAGGTGAACCAATTTTTCTAATGATGAATACTCATAAAGTTCTACCACATCTTAGATTTCCCTTCTCAATCCACTAACAAATCTAGCAATTTTGGACTCCTCAGTTTCATGCATGTCAATTTTAGTTAAAATTGTTTCAAGCTCTTTAAACTAATCATCTACACTACTAAGTCCTTGTTGAAGCCGTTGGAGTTTCAACAAAAGTTTCTTCTTATAATAAGGAGGAACAAACCTCGTGTGCATGCATTCTTTCAAATCATACCAAGAGACCACGGTTGGCCTCTTGTTTAGCCCAATCTCCATTACAATCTTATGTCACCACTGCATGGCATACTCTAAGAATTCTAAGGAGACTAATTTTACCTTTTGGTCTTTTTGGACCTCATGTACATTAAAAACTTGCTCTACCTTAGCCTCCCATCCTAACTAAATGTTGGGGTCACTTTCCCCATTAAATCTAGGCAATTTTACATAGGGAAAATAAATTTTAGAAGGATGGTGTTGATGTTGGGGCCTTTCATCAAATTGATTCATTCTTCAATCTTCATCTTCCTCATGGTTGTCATATTGAGTGATGCTCCTTGTAGCTCTCCTATGCTCCCACCTCCTTGGTGGTCTTACTTGTGCGGTTTCAAGCCTTTGGAGTCTCTCCTCCAATTGCCTCATCTCTTCTTCCTTTTGTTCTAGGGACCTTTTTGCCGCCACCAACTCACCCATAAGGAAAGCCTTTTGGGGAGATTGAGGTTTTGATGATTCCCCTTAAGAAAGATGAGCCATAAAATAAAAATAATGAACAAAAAATTAGTGAAAGAAAAGTTAGATCACTCTCCCTCAATCATGTGTCACTCTTGTGTAAAACAAAGAGGAGAAGACACAAGGCACTCAAAAAAGAAAGTTTCCCCTCAACAAAGGTCTTTCTAGGTGTTGAAATCTCTCAAATGAAAAGGACAAAGCCCTTAGCACTTGATCTTAATAGGACTACAACAAAACTTAAGGAAATTTTAAAGGACAAACAAGAAAAGCACAAAATAAGAAAGCTAAACCAAGTTTGAGAAAAGATGTATGACCAAAACTTTTTAAGAAAGATGTTCCGACCAGTCCTTGGTCATCGACTCAGAGGCTGACCACAGACATCGCACGTCGATACTTGGTAATGGAAGGGAGCCACGTGAAGTGGGCACCAGACACATACCCGGGAGTCGGTCAATCTTTGGGTTGCTATCCTAAGCCCGATGTTGGAGATCGATATCAGACCTCGCCAGTAGAGGGAGAAGATCGGACATCGGCCGTCAGGATGAAGTGGAAGGCCCCGTAAGGTGGGCCCTAGAATGTCGTTAAGATAACAGTTAAAGACAAGAGATATGTGGGAAGCCTAAGTCACGAGGGATCCATGCACGTGGTGTGTATGACGCATGAAGGCGCAGCACCATGAATAATCCTAGGAGGCGTAAGGGTCCATTAGAATTAGGGTTTTTGCATGCATGGCACGTGGGTACTTAGGGAACCCGCGAAACAAATGGCGATATTAGGTGCACCAAGTTGGTACCTAGGCGGCCACTCTGATTATTCGTTGCACTCCAGTTAAGGGTGGTTCATGTGCCAAATACGCTAAGATTACACAATAGCGGCACAGGGACATTCTCCAAGGAACCCTAGACAATGGTAACAGAACAAAGGTAAACCCTAGTTTCAACCTATTTAAAGGGTGCAAAGAACCCTAACAAGGTATCCAGTTTTTAAGACTGAAGTTATTATATACACTTAGTGTTCTTTGCCCTAATACTGACTTGAGCGTCGGAGTGCAAACGGCCGCTAGGGCGCCCCTTTGTCTTTCCAGGTGAGAAGTTTCTTGACGGGGAAGGCATAGTTCTCAGGCAAGGATAGGAGGGCCAAAGCAGCTGTTGAAGTCAACCGGTGAGGCGAGTCAACCGGCAAGAACATTTGGCGCCCACCGTGGGGCTCGTTAAAACAAGGTCCCACTCACAGTTATGTAAGGAGTCTTAACCAGTAATATGAGGAGTACGAGACGGGCTGCAGCCAGATCCGAGGGAAGGGCACCCCCCGAGGGGAACAATGTGACCACGCAGTAGGTCCTGGATACGATGCGCGCTCTCCAAGCAGAAGTAGCAGCTTCTCGAGCGAACAACGCAGAATTACGCAGAGCCAATGAGGAAATACGAAGGGACTTACAACAGGTGGGAGAACGTGCGGAGGACGAGCGTGCACCACCAGTGCCACTTAGGGCACGTCCCATGCCATTCTCGCGAGCAATCATGAGTGTCGTGTTACCGACAATGTCTCTAGGTCTGATAGTCTCCTTCATAGGAGTAGAAGACCCAAAAGCCCATCTTACAGCATTCAACACCTAGATGATGCTCACCGGAGGATCTGACGTCGTCTACTGTAAGATGTTGATGGGCACCCTATCAGGTGCAGCACTAGAATGGTTCATCAGCCTCCTCGACGGACACATTACTAGTTTTGATCAGTTTGCCACACTGTTCAAGGAACAGTACCTTGTAAACAAGGCCCCCACCCGGCTTTCTTACGATGTTTTTTATGTCAAGCAGTACTAGGGGGAATCCATGAAGGGCTACCTGAACAGATTCGGGATTCAAGTGGTCCGCTTGAAGCCCACCGATGAGGCCATGATAGTTAATGCCTTTGTCAAGGGAATGTTACCAGGGCCCTTCAGCGAATCATTTCTAAGGGTCTACCCGAAGACATTCACAGAGATTCGACGTCGAGCGTTAGCACACATTGTCGCAGATGACCGAGTCACGCAGAAGCAAGGCCTCGTCGCTCCTGTCCGACCACGAGCAACCACCCGACCCCAGCCTATGAGAGTCCACGAAGCGACAGTGGAGAAGAAAGGGGCGGAAAAACCCTACGAGCGGACCCCAAGGGGGGCACGCACGAGAAGGGATCCTCCCCCAAAGCATAACTTCCGAGTGGAGCTCAAGGAGTTGATCGACATCCCTAACATAGCAGTTAGATTCAAGGTACCAACGAAGACTGATAGGAAGATGGGGCCCAAAAAGAACGCTTGGTGTGAATTCCACCAAGCGAATGGCCACCATATACGAAATTGCCTGGCCTTGGCGCATCAACTAGACGAGTTAGTAAAGAGCGGGTTCCTGAAGGATTACCTGCAAGAAGAGATGGACGATCAGACATTGGTGACTACTGGAGCGGATCAGGGCCACGAGGTGCCTATTCATGGAGAGGTAAACACTATCTCAGGAGGGTTTTCAGGAAAGGAATGTGCCGCCTCCCAGACGACAGTGGAGGCACCACAGGTAGATCTCGTTCCCGACGTCGACCTCGTTTTCACACAAGCCGACCTCCGAGGTGTCATACCTCACGATAATGACCCAGTGGTAATCTCTCTAGTCGCCGCCGGGAGAAGGGTGCGCCATGTCCTCGTAGATCAAGGAAGTTCGGCCGATGTTATGTTCTTAACAACCTTCAACCACTTACGGTTATCCACGGACCAATTAAAGCCCTACGTTAGACGTTTGTATGGCTTCGCAGGGAATGAGGTAGAAGTCCATGGGTGCATTGAACTAAGTACCACGTTCACAGACAACCTGTCTTCGCGCACTAATAATATTAGGTACCTTGTCGTCGACGCACCCTCAGCTTACAACATACTATTGGGAAGACCAACCTTAAACAGGCTGGGGGCAGTTCCCTCCACAAAACACATGAAAGTGAAATTGCCCTCCCTTGAGGGAGCAGTAATCACCATCGCGTCCGATAAAGGAGAAGCTAAGAAGTGTTACGAAAACAGCCTAAAGACGAAAGGAGGGATATTCTCTGTCACGTTCATACCACCAAGGGAACATGGAGTGACCCGAGAAGAGATCATCCGAGAAAACCGACCTGAGCCTGCCGGAGGTGTGGTAGAGAGGGAGATCAGAGGGAAGATGTTTAAACTTGGGCAATCATTAAACAGAGAGTCACGGAACCAAATCTTTGAGGTCATAGCACGACACCTCGATGCCTTCGCGTGGTCCGTCGCTGACATGCCCTGCATTGACCCTGATTTCTTGTGTCATCGCCTCACTATGGACCCCAGCGTCCGGCCTGTCCGCCAGAGAAGACGAAATTTCAACGAAGAGAAGCGACAGGTCATCCGGGAGGAGACGGAGAAACTGTTGAAGGCTGGCCACATCAGGGAAATCCAGTACCCTAAATGGTTAGCCAACGTGGTACTAGTGAAGAAAGCAAATGGGAAGTGGAGAATGTGTGTCGACTTCACGGATCTCAACAAAGCCTACCCAAAGGATTCTTACCCGCTGCCCAACATCGATGCCTTGGTAGATAGTGCCTCGGGGTGTAGGTTGCTAAGCTTCCTGGATGCTTTCTCTGGTTACAACAAGATCATGATGCACCCCAGGGACGAATGCAACACCGCGTTCATGATCGAGTTGTCCTGTTATTGCTATAAAGCCATGCCCTTTGGGCTGAAGAATGCAGGGGCCACCTACCAACGACTAATGGACAGGGTGTTGGCACCCATATTGGGACAAAAAGTCCAAGCATATGTAGATGACATGGTGGTCACCACCTAGCAGAGGGAACAACATGCAACTGACTTGGAAGAGTAATTCACTACAATAGCAAAATACAGGTTAAAGTTGGACCTGGAGAAGTGCGTGTTTGGAGTAGAGGCAGGGAAATTCCTAGGTTTTTTGCTCACTGAACGAGGAATCGAGGCGAACCCCGAGAAGTGTGTTGCCATAATGATGGAAACCAAGTAGAGGACGCTCAAGCCCATGAAGCCCAAGCCCAACAAGGGGCCCAAGCCCAACGAATCACTAGGAGCATGGCAAGAGCTTTGGGACAAGAGTATCAAAAGATGACTC
>Ga0123342_1009116_pt1 | contig 12069 bp, 10 predicted proteins | sample Turbeawhitnodule_FD_89960 | JGI IMG/M metagenome (GOLD analysis project Ga0123342, IMG submission 89960) | Root nodule microbial communities of legume samples collected from Mexico - Turtle bean Mexico white nodule | ecosystem: Host-associated > Plants > Roots > Nodule | place: Mexico: Nepantla... | reverse complement strand
GGTCACTTCTTTGGTTGTGTTGTAAGTGATCTAGGGTTGATTGCTTAGTGGATTCCCCAGTGGTTTCTGGGAAGACTGGATGTAGCTCTGGGTTTAGAGTGAACCAGTATAAACCTCTGTGTGAATTCTCTATATCCTTAATCTCTTTAAATTTTAGTTTTTATATTTGTGAACTGGTATAAACAACCGATTGTTTCTGCGAAACAACCGATTGTTTTTTTGCAAACTGAATTCTGATTCAAGTGTTTCTCGAAATAATTTCATTCTTGACTTAAAAGTTTGCGAAAACCCTCTTTAAACGATTCACTCCCCGTCTAGTTTAAAGCCATACATTCTAACAGAACCAACGATGCCGGAATAAGGGCAGGAGAATGAAATAGCAAGCTGCAAAATGTAGGACAACGACGAAACACAAATGTAATAGCGAGAATGACATGTGAAGTTCGAAAAGGGGTTTTAAGTGGGGTTTAATATAGTACACAACAATGATTTTTTATTAGTAACTGATGTAATGAATAAACATTACAACGGTTTTCTATTACTAATCGATGTAAGGTATTGTTTGTTAACCAAACATCACATCGGTTACAAAAATTACTCGATGTAAATTATTTCAAATAATATAACCCAATTACCTAATACCGTTTCACTATACTTTCGCCAATGACATTAACTCCTTTGAAGGACTGAAGCGGTTCGTTGAAGCACTGAAGTGCGAAAGTCACTCTGTTTTAGCCGTTCATATAGTATTCAACTACTTCTGTGTTAATTTCTCCAATGACATTAAGTCCCAAGCACTAGTCAAAGGGGCCCGGTTCAAACGTTTGATTTAATAAATGCTTTTCTATCGAAACCGTACTAAACTAACAAACCCCATGCATGCATCACTTCGTGAACACTCTTGGATTCTTTTGAGATTTGTTCCTATTGAACAGTGTGGGAGACTGTGCAATTCATTCACTCATACCAATACCCAGACCAACCCCTTTGATGTATTTAAAAGGTAGTTCAACGTCCTCAATTCACACATACGTTGCCTCTCACAGTCTCAATTTCCCTATGTTCAACATACCTCTTGCAAAAATGCCGCATGCCAATCCGGAGTTGTCAAGATTAATTTGGAACAGAAACCCCATAACTGTTTTCACCACGATGAGTTTCCCAGACGAGGTACGTTGATTTAGTTATGATGTTGTATTCATTCCCAATGGCTAATGTAAACATAATTATGAAGGTTGTCTAATGCACTTTCCTGAGGAATTATTGAAGGATTATGGCCATGTAGATCGTATGTTTGCCATAAACAATCACGACAACCTCGAAAGGCATTGGGTGGTAGCGGAAGGAATCATTCATCATCTTGATTATAATAAAGACTTACTAGATCCAAGGTTGACTAACGGGTGGATGCAATTAAGGAACTTCTATAGGTTGCTTGGTCACCACCACATATTACTTGGATATGTTGGTCCTACAAGTTTCCAACTCACCGTCTTCTGGTCAGACGCTGGGCAAGTCTCTGTGAACGGTTTTTTGTGTGACATTGCATCAACAGAAGCTCTGTTCCACGGTCAGTTTGCTCATTACAGGCTGACCCTAACTGCAGAAGTTTATAACGACGATTATCTGGTAATATATGTTATTCTTTTTTAGTGTACTTAAAAATATATGACTCATATGCCCACAAGTTTATGACTGCAAAATGTTTGTATGTGTGTGCAGATTGCGTTTGGAGAAGGTCTTGGGAATTTTATCCGGGATTCAGATTTGGGACACTTCTTTGTATGTGAACCACTAAGTCATCAAATATTCCTAGTAGAGACATCACCAACCTCATCCAACACTTTCTACATTGGACCTCTATGGAATGAGCTTTGTAGGGAAAACAATTTTCAGGAAGGGGACACCATTATCTTTGAGGTCCAAACGAATGTCCCAAATTCACACATCAGAGTTCTGCTTTGTGACTAATATGACTTCAGTTTTGTAATATTTTGAATAATTTCATATTATGTTACTTTAATCTCGCATGTAGTAATTCAGAATATTAATAGATTTCATTTACTTATTGCTTGCCATTCACTGCCTATTAATTTGTTAAGACAAGCACAATGAGCCTAAAAAAGTGGTTACCTAAGTGTGTGTATATGGTTACCTGTGTTCTCTTGGTTGCCATGAAACCTTAACAGTACACCTGCACCCCAATAATCCACGAATGACCTCCTCACCCCCTCGCATGACATAAATGGAACAACACACTGCATCGGTTACTAATAAACCCCCCTGTAATTTCAGTACATCACATCGGTTAGTATAAAAACCTCTATAATGTATACTATTCTAAAGGGTCCAAAATTACTCTCAGCCAAAAAAGTGGTTACCCAAGTGTGTGTATGTGGTTACCTGTGTTCTCTTGGCTGCCATGAAACCTTCACAGTACACCTGCACCCTAATCATCCACGAATGGCCTCCTCACCCCCCGCATGACATAAATAGAACAACACATTACATCGGTTACTAATAAAACCCCATGTAATTTCAGTACATCACATCAGTTAGTATAAAAACCGCTGTAATGTATACTATTCTAAAGGGTCCAAAATTAATCTCAGCCAAAAAAGTGGTTACCCAAGTGTGTGTTTGTGGTTACCTGTGTTCTCTTGGCTACCATGAAACCTTCATAGTACACATGCACCCTAATCATCCACGAATGGCCTCCTCACCCCCTCGCATGACATAAATGGAACAACACATTACATCGGTTACTAATAAAACCCCCTGTAATTTCAGTACATCACATCAGTTAGTATAAAAACCATTGTAATGTATACTATTCTAAAGGGTCCAAAATTACTCTCAGCCAAAAAAGTGGTTACCTAAGTGTGTGTGTATGTGGTTACCTGTTTTCTCTTGGCTGCCATGAAACCTTCACAGTACCACCTACTTCAGTCTTATTTATAGGCGAAGTAATGAAACATTAAATCACAAATGACATTTGAAATAAATAATGAAAGTTATACATATATATCATGAAATACTCATTGTAAGTTTTACATACAAAGTATAATTCTAGAAATAAAATCCCAACCTATGTACAAAAACATTAACCAATTACAAGTAACAAATTTCAATGACAACTTCAACTCTATATCCTATACTAATAATCGAACATTGCAGTGCATCACTTTTTTCAACCCCTGATCTCCATATCTGACAACAACTGTTGTCGATGGATATTGTCTCCGTGAAGCACCCATTTGCAAACCAACTTCTGCCGCAAACTTTGAATTTTGAACTTGAGCAACCAACATCTCAAATTAATATATACATCCGTGCCTTAAAAGACAAAGAAAAACATATATAAATCTAATGAAAGTAAAACCAACCGAAGTATATTTTGGCATACTGCTGTCATCAAACTTTGGGACTCCGTCCCATAAATCCATATATTTAAGGACCATCATCCCACAATCATAACTGAAAAGTGTCAACCACAACGACATGAATCAGTTCAACATAAACGTATGTAACCTTAATTACATTGTACTACAAAATGGATAACTACTCATTTATTTGGCTGTAATGGAACCTTTGGTTCAATAATGTTGGGAGGAACATCCATTCCAACGATACTAAACATGTGTTGAAGTCTTTGTGCCTGGGCAAATACAGTAAATGTCAAAAACACAAAATCTGCCTGGCTAAATACAATACATTTCAAAAACACAAAATCTGCATGGCCAAATATAATCAATTTCAAAAACACAAAATCTACCTGCCCAAATACAATCAATTTGAAAAACACAAAATCTGCCTCGCCAATACAATCAATCTCAAAAGCATAAAAAAGCATTACACAACAAAAATGAATTGATATTTTACATTTCACAAACAATACACGTTTACTTAGCAACATACATACCACAACTTTATCAATACGTTTGCGTGACTGATCTTTGTGCCCAAGGGAATCCAACGCAAATAACTCCTTACTGTCACACTTGACCACATAACACCACCAATGCTCATCATGCACAGTTGGTACAAAGACCTACGTTTGAGCAAAACAATGGTCATCATGTATCTTTATAAAGTACGTAATCATCTACTTCTTTATGTATATGTTGGAATTTCGCACTCACAAATTCAACATGTGATATATGTTGGAATTCAAACATGACATTCTGTAAATAAACTTTGTAATCCTTTGCATCCCAAGCCCGCAATTTCGATTTTGGGTTCTTCATTTCTTCAATAATAGTACTCTGTAAAGAAATGGAATCACAAAATTACAACAACACTCTAAATGTATGAATGAAAGAACTAATATATTACACATACCGCAAAAAAAAGGACTAAATAAAAAGCGTTTATGAGAAGAAATGATCATAAATTTTGTTGCCACTTCCACTTCTTTTTGTTTCATCGTACATCATTGTACTACATGCAAACAACATAACCTACAAGCAATAATCATCGCTTAATTTTATATCAAACTTTATATGAGAAATATTTACAATAAATTTTACCATGTTGTCGACTTTCCCTCTAGGCTTAAGGGAATGAATGTCAGCTTGTGTCAAAATCTGCTTATTGACCTCTACGACAACTCTAGACACAAAAACAAAACATCATCATATTAACATACATACCATGATTTTACTCCAGAACCAAAATTTCACACTTTAATATTCACAACCTATTATTGTCTCCATCAGAACCACAGGTCAAAGTCCGGTAAATAAGCTGACAATCAACACCATTATGGGTCTTACCAGTATTTCTTGGCGTTGGTGTACTGTATGATGATGACTCCGCATTATGGTCGCCCTTAAAAACTTTATCCTGTAGAAGTCTTATTTTGTCTTCAATGGCGGTAATGTGATTGTCATTTTCCTCATCCTTTTCTTTGCATTTTTGTTGGAACTTTCGTTCTTCACACAAAATCTTGTCCAAATCAATGCAAGTGAAGGAGGATTCATCATTTTCAAACAATTTTGTGACGACTCTCGACCACAATTTCGTGCTTCAACCACTACTTCCAACGCCTCTTCTTCCTCTGACAGATCCCAATCCCATATAATCTGAAAAAAATTGCAATAAACCACACCCACACCTTCAAAATGAGGAAATATCAATAACCAATTACTCCATAAAAAAAATTCAAAATACCTCATTCGAAGCAAATGCAACACGTATCTTGCTTGATCGGTCATTTACACATGGCCAGGCAAAAACACGTGGAAAAGAACATGTTGGACTCCCATCACCAAAACCCACATGTTGAACTGTCCACAACTGTTACAATGAAAATCAGTTTTTTAAAAATTATTTTCAATTTCAACAATAGAAGTTTTTTCCTTCACTTCCTCCACAATCAAAATATGGATAAATCACTTCAACTAACCTATAACACAGCAACACATCCAACAAGATATACTCCAGCTGAATTCTTTTGCATGTTCAAAGTTTCAGAAGCACGCCCTAGACTGATAACAAGTAACCCGTGGACGGCTTCACCCCAGTTGTACATACTCAAAGAATCTAAGTCATCTAACAAAGTAAACGAAAAACTACAAAAAGACCTAGATGTTCGAGGAAAATAGAAAACAACAAACCCAAGCAATATATACAATCTACAAAATACATCAACATCTTTTTTTTTTTACTTATTACTATCATTCAACTTCTTCACAATGACAACAATTGTAATTTCCTCAGCACCAAATAATTTTTTAACAAGGCCCCTTCATCGTCTTGTAATTCAAATTTTATACCACTAATTCCTAATCCCAAACTAATACAGACATCAAAAGTACTAAATGGCACAAGATGTTGCCTTATCCTAAAACACTGGTCCTCAGCAGACCACCTCCTAACCAACTCCTTCAAAATAGTACTTGAAATATTTAATGGTTGTTCTAATCGGAGCAACCATTTAAACGGTGTACTTTCAATCCTCTTATGTTGGCAAGAAGATAGCATACCATTAATCTCAATGATATGTTCTATACATACCCTGTGTCTGACCCTAATCTGCAATTGTAAACAATAAACTGATTACCCGCTTTACAAAAGAACAAGAAACAATATATACATTGTAGGACAAACATACATTCACTTCGTTCACACCATACTCGTCTGCCATTTCTTTTCCTTCAAAATGAAACCTAACATGGACAACACAAAAATTAGCAAACAGAACAAATGGTGAACCCCAAAAACTCCAAATGAATGAACCAAAACACATCACAACAAAGGAAAAAACACATACTCACCAACACAATACCAACACGAACACCAACAAACACAACAAACCCCAAAATGAGATCACCGTCGGAACAAATACGCAGAGAAACGGAAATCCAGTCGGAAATTCAACAAAATGGATCAACTGAAAACAACTCAACCTCAACCACTGCACCCGAAAAAGAGAGAAGGCAGTGACAATTAATTTGACCTAAATTTTAAATGTATTACAAAGCGAGCAAACAGAACAAACCTCAAACGAAATCACTGTCAGAACAAAGACCCAGGGAATCAGAATCGGATCCTCACACCCACAACAACCCATTCAGAAATCGAACAACACGGAAAAAGTGAAAACAAGCTCAAGTAATGAACTCCAAAAAGAGACAAGGCAGCGACAATTAATTTAACCTACATTTGAAATGTTACAACGGTTATCACTACCAACCGCTGTAAAGCACTCCACCAAAATTTTGCCATGTCGACACCGAAATTATTTGCCATGTCACACCACGACGCCCCGCATGTGCCACTTATGCAGCGTCAAAAGTGTGTAGGGTGCAGAGGTTGTTAATATATCGGGACCCATACTCAAAAGATATGTGATTATATAAAGATATGTGACTAACTATATTAAGAATGATATTATAAATCTAACAATTAAAAGATAAATTTTAAATATTTTTGATATTATAATAAAAATGAATTTTAATTTAATTTTAAGGTTTGTCTTAATTTATATATTATGAATTGTTTTTATTGAGTTTTATATTAAAATAGTATATTTTCTTAAATTTATAATTTTGGATAATTTTTTTATGAAAATGCATAAATCATATCCAATAAATATGAGTGAAAGTCGTCCTAAAACTGTATTTATAAAATTTTCATTCTAAAGTCATGTATATATAGTCGTATTTATAGGATATCCATTTTTTTAATTTTTTAAAACTAAAATCGTAATTTTTGAAAAATAATACTATTTTAGTGTAAAAACCATTTTTTTTAATCTCTAGTACATGTTGATCTTCAACTCTATTTTCATTATTTTGAATAAATAATTATTTCTGTGATAAAGATGTGTTTAGAAAAAGGAAATTAGATAGAGAGAATCAAAATTTGAATGATAATTACTTATTTTACATTGGGATAGTAAGGTTTGGAAAGAGAGTAGGAAGAAGATGAAGATGCTTTTATTTTGACAAACAAGGTTATTTAGGTTGACTTTCCTTGTCCTATTAAAAGAAGAAAGTGATGTGGAAATTGGGTGACAGAAGGGATTCCTTTTTGAGTTTTCCGTGAACAGTGAAAAAGGTAATAATTTGGCTTTAATCACAGACCGATTGGTTGTGGGTTGGAATTATTTGTTTCATCTTATATATTGATAAAACGTAGACACATACTCAACAAATAACATTATCCATCTTTTAGGACATAAGATTCTCTTCATTATATATATATATTTTAAATTTCACACATCAATATTTTTCAAGCTCAGTCACTGAATGTACACGTACAATTTACACTATTTTGAGCAGATGGCTTCCATGATTTGAAATTAATTTTGCTACTATAATTTTTATCAAAATGCAACAAATGGGCACAACACAATACATCAAAGTAACTAAGTAAAAATGTCCTTAAATAAAAAAAAAAGGCGTGGATTAAGATATATTTTGAAAATTTATTTTTAAAATATATTTTAAGATTTTATTTTCTGAATTTTTATTTGGAATGTTTTATTTATTTATTTTATAGCCGTTCTTTCAGAAGAATGAGATTTTAATTTTATTCTAAAATTTCATTTTCAGAATATAAAAATCTATTTCGGAATTGTTTTTTCAAAATGTATTTTTTTATTCTAAATTTTTAATTATAAAATAATGAGAAATTATGGAAATTTAAAACTGCAGGCAGTTCGTGTAGGAAGAATTGGCCTTAGATATATTAGCCAGAAGCCCAAAATAATTATACATTTAGCTGATTGAGAAGCTCCCCACTTCCACTGTAGATTCTTTGTGAGAGTAATATCCACTGAATAGGATATTATATGTGTAAAGAGTTTCAAATTAAGTTATTTAAAGATAAATTTGATCTACGTGTGGTCTTAAGAGAAATTCCAAAGCAGGTTATTTAAAGAAGGCAGAGAAGGAATTCTCTTCCATGAAATTATAAAACCATATGCAGGTGTGGAGCAATGGAAGGTTTTGCAATTCGACACACCGTGTGCAATAATAATTTGGTGAGTTGTCTTATTTAATTAAATACAAATGGCAAGTGATGAGTTTTTTATATGATGAGTTTTTTATATGCTTACTCTGGTACAATCAGATAGAAATGTACAAGTCGAATATACCCAAGACGAATTTCACCACTGAAATGGAAAACTACTCTTACAAATGTTGGAGCCAACATACCAGAGATTGATGGATAAGGTGTTTAAAGAGCAAATTGAGAGAAATATGTAGGTTTATGATGATGACATGATTGTTAAGTCATGTAGGGTGGAAGATCTTGAAGAAGTCTTTACAAAGATAAGAAAATATAATTTACGATTGAATCTTGATAAATGTGTTTTCGGGGTGAGAGGTGGAAAGTTTTTAGGATTTATGTTGACCAACAGAGGCATTAAGGCGAATCCTGATACGTACGAAGCAATCATGAAAATGAGAAGCCCGACAAATTTGAAAGAAATACAAAAGTTAGTTGGAAGATTGAAGGCCTTAGCAAGATTTTTGCCAATTCTTGCCGAGAGATCAAAATCGATAGTAAAGCTGTTGAGAAAAAATGAAACCTTTTAATGGAACGATCAATGTGAGCAAGCCTTCTCAACAATTAAAGAAATAATAGCTCAACTTCCTATCCTGGTTAAACCTGTGTCAACCCAACCCATCATTGTCTATTTGGCAACCTCACATGAAGCTATAGGAGCAGCCTTAGTCCAAGAAAACCCTGAACAAAAGCTAATATACTTTGTGAGTAGAGCCTTACAAAATGCCGAAATTAGTTACCATTTAGTGGAAAAAATAGCCTTGACCCTTGTGTATACAACAAGACGCCTTCAACCATATTTTCAGAATCATCAGATAATTGTGAGGATCGATTACCCAATAGCAAAATTTTTGAGAAAACCCGAACTTGCAGGTAGAATGGTGGCATGGTCAGTGGAGCTTTCAGAGTTTGGAATCAAGTATGAACCGAGAGGAGAAATCAAAACACAATCACTTGTTGATTTTGTTATTCATCTACCGACAAGAACAACTGCTCATGAAAAATGGGTTCTGTTCGTTGATGGATTGTCCAACAAAACGGGAAGCAGCGCAAGAATTGTATTAGAAGGACCTGGGAGTTTGAATCTAGAGATGGCTTTGAAGTTTGAATTCAAAACTTCAAATAACCAAGCCGAATATGAAGCTCTAATTGCAGGGTTAATGCTTGCCAGAGATATGGGAGCTCAAAATGTCATATGTAAAAGTGATTCTCAGTTAACAGTAGGACACATAAAAGGTGAGTATCAGGTAAAAGATCCTTTGTTATTAAGGTACTATCACAAAGTTTTAAACATTATGCAATGCTTTAATACTGTTGAAATCAAGCACATACTGAGAGAACAAAATACGAAAGCAGAATCACTATCTAAACTGGCAAGTCAATGAAAGCAAACTCAACACAACTCCATTATACAACAGACCCTCAATAGTCAACAGTTGGAGTGGAAGAATGCTTAGTAATAACAACAACAAAAGATGATTGGATCAAATTGTATAAGAAGTAATAAAGAATCAAAAGCAAGGTATTGAAAATGATGTTAGGATAACAAGGAAAGCAACTAATTTCATCATTATAGGAGATCAATTATATAAAAGAGGACATTCGACTCCCTTGTTGAAGTGTCTTCCTCAAGAGCAAGTCGAATATGTGATCCGAGAACTTCATGAAGGACTTTGCAGATTACATTGTGGTGCACAAACCATGGCAACCAAAGTTTTGCGAGCCGAATACTACTGGCCAACAATACGAGAAGATTGTAATGAATATGTGAAAGTTTGTAAGAAATGCCAAGTGTTTGGAAGTCTTAATCATATACCCTCTCACGAATTACAAGGAATAGTTTCTCCTTGGCCATTTGCCAAGTGGGGAATGGAAATTCTTGGACCATTTCCTTTGGGTCGAGGACAAACAAAGTTTTTAATTGTGGCAGTTGACTACTTTACAAAATGGATAGAGGCTAAAGCTTTCACTAAAATAACAACTCAACAAGTCCAAACATTTGTGTGGAAAAATATATTTTGTAGATTTTGTATCCCATACGCTATTATAACTGATAATGATCGACAATTTATTGATAAAAAGCTTATGGAATTCTATGCAGATTTGGGAGTTAAATCTATGACAACTTCTGTAGAACATCCACAATCAAATGGACAAGCGGAGTCTGCTAACAAAGTCATTCTCAGCCAACTTAAAAGAAGACTTGGGAGTGCGAAAGGATTATGGGCCGAGAAATTACCAGAGATATTATGGGCATACAGATGCACACCTCAAACAACAACTGATGAAACTCCATTCAACCTTACATATGGTACTGATGCCATGATACCAGTTGAGGTAAATGAACCAACTTTGCAAAGACAAATAGAAGATTGGAATATCAACAATAAATTTTTAAGAACAAATTTAGATTTAATTGAAGAACTTCGGAAAAAAAAGCAAAGATAAGAAAGGAAGCAGTAAAGAAAAGAGCATGTAAGAGGTTTAATGCTAAAGTCAAACCGAGAAACTTCAATGAAGGCAACTTAGTGTGGAGGATGAGAACTGATGTTAGAAAAGACCCACAACAAGGACAATTAGCACCTAACTTGGAAGGCCTATTCAAAATAATGGAGAATTTACAAAATGGAGCTTACAGATTGGAAACGTTAGATGAGAAGATTATACCGAGAACATGGAATGCGAGCCATTTGAACTTTTATTTTAGTTAAGTACATTATTGTAAAGACTAATATCAATTTTGCATAAAACTTCATGACATGAATGTTTTTCCTTCTACAAAGAAACTTTCGTGCAAGACCGAATCATTAATGAAGAAATTATTGTTGAATCAAGTGTGTTCAAGCTTTGAAGAATCCAAATCCTTTGTGTTTGATGGAAGGCTGGATGTGCTTGCTGTTGCTGAGGTTCTTTAGAATAGAATCTGGGGTAGATTATATTTGTAATCCACTCTTTGTTGAATCTAAAGCTTAAGTGTTTTCAAATCTTTTAAGATTAAAGTGTTTTTCATACTAAGTGAAAAACAACCTGTTGTTTTGTCGAAACAACCGATTGTTTTATACTTAGGTGTTTTTGAAAAGTTTGAAAACTGTTTTGGATGGTAGACTTGCTATCAAACCCAAACAACCGATTGATTCGCTATTTCAACCGATTGTTTGTTTGGAATCCTAACAGAAAACAATTTTGTTTGTTAAAAGAGCTTTAATTGATTTCATAACTGAATACGCTCCTTCTTTAAATGCTTTGACCAAGATTTGAATACTATAAATAGTTTGTTAATGTTTTATAACAAACTACAAGAAAGAAAAACAGATTTGAATTTTTCAAAGAGTTTTGAAGCATTTGAGTTTGAACTTGAGCTTTGGTTATTCAAGAGAGAAGTGGAATAGGATTACTCTGTATCGATTCCAGTTGATTCTGTAACAATGTAATTCGTTTTGTGATTTGTGTACATTCTGGTGTTGTAAAGCCAAGAAGGGTTGTGTGCTCTTGAGGTTGTCAAGATCAACATTCTTGGTGGTGTATGTGCTGAGCCAAAGGAAGTGTGTG
>Ga0123342_1009115_pt1 | contig 12069 bp, 5 predicted proteins | sample Turbeawhitnodule_FD_89960 | JGI IMG/M metagenome (GOLD analysis project Ga0123342, IMG submission 89960) | Root nodule microbial communities of legume samples collected from Mexico - Turtle bean Mexico white nodule | ecosystem: Host-associated > Plants > Roots > Nodule | place: Mexico: Nepantla... | reverse complement strand
ATTAATGTTATTATTAATAGTAATCAAAATCATAATTAATAACAATTATATATTTATATAACATAAAATTTATTAAATAATCATTAATAATATTAAAATTATCTACAAACAAAATTTAACATTGATATTTCATTTTCCTATTTATTTATATACAAGGGTAAATTTGTAATCTTACAATTTACACTATTCAAAATATATTAAAATACTTTCACAACTATCACATCATTCACAATTTCCAATAAACTTTCTTTACACATCCACTCTAACATATCCCAATCCAAACATCCTCAATTTTTTCCACACTTTCTTCACACTTCCACTCCCCCACACCCTCAACTTTTCACTCACCCACAACCTTTATTTAATTTCGATTACATTACTTTATATATAATAATAAAATATGATTATTAATTTTGTACATAATTTTGATAATTAAAATAATTATACGTTTCAATTATAACTTAAAAAATAATATAAAATTGAAATGAATTGAAAAATAGAATATAGAAATGAAATATGATTTCTTCATTTTTAATTTTATTAATTGAAAAAATTTGTATTAGTTAAATTTTTGTTTGTAGATAATTTTAATATTATTAATTATTATTTAATAAATTTTATGTTAAAAATATATAAATATATAATTGTTATTAATTATGATTTTGATTACTATTAATAATAACATTAATATAATTTAAGAAAAGATGTCATAAACATTAATTAGTTGCAAAAATATATAAAGTCATTACATTTGATGTAGAGTGATAAATACATATTAATTTGAAATTATACAAATTACTACAATATTTTTTTTTAATTTTAACATTAATAAATTATGTTAAATTTACAAAAATTAAAACCCTAAACATTATAAATTTTGAATTCCATTCTGTCAAAATAAATTTTTTAAATAAAAATTTCTATTTTTTATAAACAATTCAATTTTTAAAAAATAATTACTTTCTACATTTATTACTAAAAAATCAGATTTCTTCTCAAAAGTTTGACTGTTTTTTTAATTAATACAACATTTTTTATAAAGTTTTTAATTATAACATTGATATAAAAAAACCCTACAAATTTTTAACTCCATTCTGTAAACATATTCATTTTTAATTCCATTCTGTAAACATATTCATTTTAAAACATAATAATTATCTACATTTATTACTATAAATTAAAATTTCTTATATGCTTTCTTAACTTACTAAAACATTTATTTTGATTTTGTAATTTATAATATTAATTTATAAAAACCCTACACATTACAAAAATCTATTTGCAGTTGTAAAAATATTCAGTTTAAATAAATAAATTTTTTTCTTATAAACAATTAAATATTATAAAAAAAATGACTACAACATTTTTTTAATGTTTTTAATGATAACATTAATAATTTATGTGAAATCTAAAAAAAATTAACTAAACATTATAAATTTTTATTTCCATTATGTAAAAATATTATTTAGAAATAAAAAACTATTTTTTTAAAACAATTTAATTTTTAAAAACTAATAATTATCTACATTTATTATTAGAAATTCAAATTTTTTCTCTAAACTTTTTCTTCCTTTTTAAATTACTATAACATTAAAATAAATATAAAAAAAATTAAAAAACCTGAACAAAAGCACAATAGGATGGAGGCCACTGATTTGTGGTGGCATGGAGGAGAAAAGAGAAAAGCAAGGATAGAAGGGTAACTTTTTACGTCTGACGTGACACTTGATGTGCACTCTCTCCTTTCTCTTCATTTTGGAGAAGATCCAATATCCCCTCCACTTTACCTGCACTCCCTCCCTCACTCGCATACAACACTGGAAGCAAACGGGGTGGTACTTGGACTTCCGTCGTCGCAAACAGTACCACCCCCAGAAGCAAACGGTACCTTAGAGATATTTTGGTCTTTACACACCCTCCATGTGTTGCATCTCATAAATATAAAAATTCTCACTTTGTTTTTTTATTTGTAATTTAGAAGATAATTTTTTTTATTGCACAATCCAAAAAAGCTTATGGATTACACAATCCAGATGACTTCTATCATCTTAATTATTTTGTGTCAACAGTACTCGTCATTGGGAAGAAAATTATCACTAAAATTGAACTCTTCATAAACAACGTTGTTGTCTCCCTTGTTGTTGTGACTTCCAATAAAGGGGTCGCAAGCACCAAACAAGACGTCAGGCACCTCTAGCCCATTTTTTGATGGAGGAAATGATGTAACACCCTAATTATTATATAAATAATAATTATTTAATTAAAATTTTGGAGTAATTTTTTTGGTAATAATATTTTCTTAAAGAGAAGATTAATCATAATATAACCTTTATATTAATATTTGACATATTTATGATTATTCATAATATATTACAAAATCATAAGAGTTTTACATCAAATAGAAAATTATATATATATATATATATATAAATAAGGATATTAAAACTAAATTCTTCATGAGTTAACATTCTAGAGAAAATCTCCCAAAAATTTTCTAAACAATTAATACAAACCACCCCGACAAGCAGATGACTAAGGACACAACAAACACTTCAGAATTAGATTAGTCATCTCAGCATACAAAACCAGGCCCCACCAAAAGAAGGACCTCAGTAGAAGAAGAACTGGGCATAAACCAAAGCATCAAATATTCTTTTTCTGGTCTTTTTACAAGACAAGTTTATGTAAATAATTTTGGCTCTTTTTGGGGTCCAAATAGAAAAATAAGCTAGAGTGTGCTTAATAATATGGCTTTGTGTGAGACTCATTTTTCATGTGCACCTAGGTTTATGTTTCTTTGACCTACCTTCTAGAAGGTTTCTCACAAATAATGTCCCTACCCCTCTCACTCTTGCTCCCCAAGTCACTCACTCTTATATAAAAGGTGTCTTGCCTCTTATATTTTTACACTTGAATTTTAATATAGAAGAGAAACTCTGCTTAAGTGATTAATGAGTTTTTTCTCCTAAATTGTTCTTGGGTCTTATCTTGAGTGTAGTGCACCTCAAGTGACGACTATTCACCAGTCTTCTTGGAGTCTTCCACCACTCCAAGTAGTGTGACCACCATCCTTATTCCATAAGTTTTTTTCATTTCTTCATCATTTTATTTTTCATTCCTTACGCCCCATCTTCATTTCATATTTCTTGTTTTCTCTTTTTTCCATTCGGTATTTATTACTCTTATTATCTTTTTGCTTCTTATGTTCCGCCCTCCATCATCATCAACACCATATAATTGTGTTTTCTCTTTGCTCTCTAGAAGAGAACCTTCATACTTACTTAACCACTTGGTTAAGTTTGTGTCCAGTGGCAAATCTTCTCTAGGTTTCTCATCATATTTTTCTTAAATAAAAAAAACTCATAAACAGAGTGCAAACCATAAAATGTGCAATCCTAAAATCAGCTCACATCAACAACTCTCTTATTGAGTAGGTTTTGCTTCTACATACAACAGGTACATATGAAAGAAACCATGAAAAATAATTAGGTCTTTGTAAGCCTTAAATATTGATCTTAATAAACTTGACATACAATACATGCAATAAGGGCCATGAGTTGGCCTATAATTGTAAGACTCAATCTCACTTTATCAAATATATGGATCCATATTCCACTTTAATGATCCACTATGAACATCAAAAGTTACTTGGAAAGTGATTAGGTAGTCAAGTATTTCTCATTAAAAACATTGGTACAATTATAATTATTTTCTTAAGAATATTGATTATTTATCAACCCACAAAAAGATATATATCATTAGCTAACATTTGTGAAGTTGAATAGGTATCAGATTGACCTATGGATATCATAACCCAGGGCGTTATTCTAAGTTATTTAGATATTCACTTACTCGGTAAAAACTTTCTTAGAATGTAGTGTATCAAAGTGTGACTTCCCAAACACAAAGATTCATACATTAGTATGGTCTCCATTCAATATAATGAATTTTGTAACTCTTTTTCAACTAACATACCATTTGAAACTTTTAAGAATCACATAACATATGAATATTAAGATACATCATATTTATCTTAACCAATAATATATACACATCATTCAAACATCATTCAAACATATACGCAAAAAGTAAAAAAATAATAATAAAGCATATATATAACATTTTTTTATCCCAGCTCAAAACAATAATTACTTTTACTTTTACTTTATTATTACTTTACATTTTCTTAAATTATAAAAATATTATATTTTAAATAATATACAATAAAATAAGAATCAAAACAAAAACTTTAAATAATTAGATATGACTCAGTATATTATAGAAAAGTAAAATAACAAAAATATAAACTAATAAATAGGGTTAGCGAGAATAAATTAAAATAAATAAATTAAATAAAGATCACGTATGTGTAACTAAAGATAAATTAAATGACATAATATAAATAAATAAATAGCATTAGAGCGTAACTAGAAATAAATTAAATTAAATTACATAATAAATATGATGAATGTCTAATCAAAGATCAATTAAATTACATAAATATAAATAAATAAATAGGACTGGAAATTAAATTAAATATAGATAAAAAGAAAAAAAAATGTATAATTTAAAAATAAAAAAAATAAAATTAATAAAAGGCACATAAACTTATGAATATTAATATAAAAAGAGTTTAACCCGACACTCCCTTACTTTTGGATTGACACTTTTAGAAGGTTTTTTTATATTCCCTTGCTGCAAATTTCCTCACTCTTTTAAATAATTGTTTTTATTAATTAATTATTTTTTCTATAGTTACTTTTTTTAATTTATTCATTAATTTTAATTTTTATGATTTATTTTTATTATTTTCGATTTATTTATCAAAAAAATTTTAAAAAAAATTATTTTCAATGTTCAGACTTATGTGCTCGTATTTATAAAAAAATAATACAACATTTTTTTAATAATTTATATTTATTTTTAATTAAATATATGAATAATATTAAATTCATAATAGATTGGCCGTGATATATAAAAGCTTTCTTTTAATGAAATGAGGGATATTAATCCCATATATTAGGACCTTTGGCATCCCAGTATGTCACCACACACCCCAATAAAAAAATAAAGTTTTGGATTGGCCAATTTGAAAATGTAAAAATTACTTTTGAATTTGCCCTTTACTTCCATATTTACTATGAAAAAAATAATTTCGAATTGGCTAACTATGAGTGAAAAAATAAATTCTAAATTGATCAATCTAGAAATAAAGGCCAATTCAGAATTATTTTCCACTCCAGTGAAAAAATAATAGTTCCAAGTGGACTAATTCAAAAATGAAAAAAAAAATTATGAATTAACCAATTCAAAAGTGAAAAAAAAATTATCTAAATTATATAATCTAAAAATATATTAATCCAAAATTTTAAAAATATTAAAAATTAATAATTTCAAACTATACAATCTAAAACACAACTCCCAAATTTTTAGCTACCCAATTATACAATTTAAAAACTATTTAAATCCCTCTTCCTAACGAAACTACATGGAGAGATACTTTGAACATTTCATACACGCCCATAGAGGTGCAGACAACAATTATAGGGGTGCAAAAGAACGAGCCCAAATCATGAACCTCCTTTAACTTGAAGCGGAAATGTATGCTTGAGATAGGCTCCAAACTGGGCTGCTTCTTCCTGCACCTCCATACCTTCTTGTGCCACCCCCATATATTTTTTATATTTCAAAAATACCCTTTATTAATATTCTGGATTACATAATCCAAAAGTTTTTTTCTAGATCCAGAATTAACTTCTGGATTATGTAATCCGGAAGCCTTTTGTGATTAGCTTCTGGATTACATAATCCGGAAGTCTTTTCTATACATAAAATTAGCTTCCGGATTATGTAATCCGGAAGCCTTTTTTTCAGAGGAGTGATTAGCTTCTGGATTACATAATTCGGAAGTCTTTTCTAAATATGAGATTGACTTTCGGATTATGTAATCCGGATATATTCTGGATTACATAATCCATAGGCTTATTTTAAATGCAAAAAAGAGTTCTGGATTTTATAAATCTCAAGAACGCTTCTGGATTCAAAAACAGCTTCCGGATTATATATGGAGGTGGCACAAAAAAGGAGAAAACAGTATTTTTACATTTAGTATGGGGTGGCAGAAGAAGGTATGGAAGTGTAGAAAGAAAGAGTCTCCAAACTGTAGTTTCTAAAAAAGGAGTTGCATTATTAAAAAAGGATGTGTAAGTAGTAGTCACATTAGGGTTGTATAATGGAATGGGTTACATGGGTGTAAAGACAAATTTTTTTCCACGGAATTTAATTGAGATAATATGAAGACTTTAGCACCGGTGATGCCATTTATAAGAAAAGAAAATGAATTAAGCTTCAGAAAAGTTTTATTTACACTCATAAAAAGTTTATTCTAACACAATGTCAACATACTTTGAGTTTGTTTGAGATGAAAAATATCATGGAAAAGGAGCAAAAAAGCAATAATAATAATAATAATTCAAATGAAAAATAAAATATATGATAGAAATAAAACGAAAAGATTCAGTAATCTTTTTCCATTTTTATATGCTTCTTTCTTTTTAATTTATTTGTTTTATCACCATGTCTGTTGTTTGAGCTTATACTTTATCTTATAAAAAACATTATTTGGATATTTAGTGAATAATGTACTATTTTTTTCATTTAATTTACCATTAAATTCTAATAGTTACTATTATTATGTAAAATAAGTTTACTTTAACGAACAACTTGTCAAGTTTCTCTTTCAACAAAGGGACAGTTTATCAGTTAGAATTAATCGCTTGGTAATTTATTTTATCAGTGTTATATTATTTTATATTTAACTAAGATAAGTTATCAATTCTCTTTTTTCAAAATGGGACAGTTTAGCTGGAACAACCTTTTGTGACGACATTTTGTCAATTCTCAATTTTTGTTAAATGACACTTTAGCTGAAGAAATCTAGTGAATTATTATAGTTATTTAATTATTTTTCAGTTGTTTCCTAATTTAAATTATATGTAGTATTTTATAATATGTAATGGGATAAACCTTATTTATGAATAACTTTAAAAATTAAATTAAATTTAATATTCAATTCTTTAATGGTATCATAATGATTTAGTACACATCCTACAAAAGTTTTAAAAAAATGTAAGAACCCTCTCTTTGATGTCCACGTTTTTTTATCGTATCTAATTGGAAAAAAGAAACTTTTTTACACTTAATTCAATTGAGAATAATTTGTCATTTCTTTTAAAAAAGTTACCTATTTTCAAAATAATCAAACTAATAGGAAGAAATTGTTTTCTTTTTTTTTCTTAATTCCACCAAACATACAATACAAACTTCATCTTAAATTTAATTCTATTTTTGTTCTTTCTATTTTCCCTCTATTTTTATTTTTTATTTTGGACTTATCAAATAGAATAAAGGGACAACAAATGTACTTGGTGAAAACTAACTAGGTTGAATGGCTGGTGCAACAGCAAATGAGATATGCTCCAAAGAATAAAGTTTCGACTTTATTAAAATATAATTTATTCTAAAGGTTTTCTCATTAATTGATTCTGAAACTACCAATGAACTATTTTATATCACGTTCTTATTTTTTTAAAACACTTTTGTGTCAGTAGCACATGGAAGAAAAGATGAATTAGGTTCTTGCCTTGCCCAAATCGTTTCTGGTAATCATTTTCTCGTAACTTTTTTTAATTCTAATGTCATTTAAAAAAAAAATTGGCACACAGTTAAGGTAAAAACTTCTAGTTTCATATTATAATTTGATTAAAATTTATTCAAATATAATTTTCCATGCAAATAAAAATGATCGATTTTATAATTATTTAATATACACAAAAAGCATTTTTGTGTATTTATAATATATATTTTTTAAAGTACAAATACATTAACTTTCATTATTATATTATAGGTACAAAGTTTTCATAAATCTTGTCAATCCTTAAATTGTGTAAAAAAAAAATGAATCACTTTAATAAGCTTTTCTCTCTTAATTATATATTTTTTCAATTGCTATGCATAGTATATTTATAAAATTGATTTATAAGATTAAATTCATTTATATATTATAAAATATTTTAATTATCTGATCTTTAAAAAAAAATATGGCGAAGGTAAATTTGAGAGGTTGAAGGTGATTTTTGAATTCCAAGGTTGCCATGATGATGAAGTATTGTATTCCGCAGGATAATGATATTCCATCTATTCATCGTGCGCATTACTTTCACACTGTTCTCCAATTCCAACTCGTGTTGATCCATCATTTGATTATCCACCAAAATGCTACTAACCTAGTTAATACTTTTGCAATTGATGCAACAATTTCAGTTCCACATCAAAACATATGCAGAAAACACATTCTCATACACTAATACCTACCACCAGGTCTATAACTTAAATTCTTTACTAGTTATAATAAGGCTCGTTGATTTTTATTAGATCCAATTTCAACTGCAATCTTCAAATTTTTATGAATACTAATGTTTTTCAAGGTTTCGTTTATTACCGTAGTTAGATAGATATATTACTTTAATCTTTTTTATTTTAAACTATAATATTAAAAATTGAATGTTTTTAAAATAACATAACTGGATTTAAAATAATTTTAAAATATATATTTGTTTTAAAATGTATGATCAGGTTCGTTTTTTATAACTCTGCACGTATATAATTATAATTAATTTGTTAGATTAAAAAATATATATTTTATATAAAAGTTATCGAATGCTTTGTAACTAATGTAAGTTATATCATTAACTAAGAGGAGTTATCCAATTATTTTTGGGTTTTGTACAAATTATTATGATTTGAGTTTACCAACTTTTAGAAATTTCATATCTTTAATTTATAAATAAATGTTTCATCCATTTTTGTTTCTAAAATTTTATTTGTTAATTATTAGTCTTGTCATTGATAATTAATGAAAGGATTTTTCATACGACTTATTGTGTGGACTAAGAATCTAACGTGACAATCACGTGTACTTTTTTCTTTGGTAAATTTAGTTTTTAGTTCCTTATATTTTTACAAAAATTATGTGTATAAAGTTTTGATTTGAGGATATGTACATAAAAATTTTGAGTTGTTGGTGATTTTGATAACTTCAAATATTTTTTTTGTCCTAACACTTTAGCGAATTTTGAATAATTATTTATGAATTGTTGTGTGTTATTTATACTCCATTAATGTAAATTTTGAGTGATATTAATGAATTTCTATTTTGACGAGTAAAAATGAGTTTTTGTTCTGAATGATTAGAATAATGATATTTGACGTGAAGTGAAGTAATATGTTATTTTTATTTTTTTCATTTTAAATTTGTTACATATTTTATTCAAACAATATAAAGATTAAAAATAAAATTGTCTTTGGAACTCCTCGGTCAAGTAGTTGAATCTTGTTAATGAGAAAGTATTTTATTTTAATAAATAAGTACCTTGCTCAAATAAACACTCATTGTTTGAGCAAGATAACTACAAAGAACAAATAATGTTTTATTTGAGAAAATAACTTAGGCTTTGTTTGGATTTGAGATGATTTGAAGAGAAAGTTTGAAGAAAGTAAAGTTTTTTGGATTAAGGTAAATAGAGTAGAAAGTGTGGGAAAGTTTATAAAAGTTTGTGAATGATGAGATGAATGTGATTGAAATTATATTTTTTTAACTTATAAAAATATAAATTTATAAATTTAATTTTAAATTTTTAAATTTATTTTTAAATTTTTAAATTTATTTTTAAATTTTTAAATTTTTAAATTATTAAAAATTACTTGGATTGATTTATTTATAAATTAAATAACATTATTATTTTTATCTTTATTTTTTATTATTAAAAAATATATTTATTTATATTTATAATTTATTATAGATAATGTGATTAATTATATTATTTTATAAAAATATATTTTTATAATTTTAATTATACTTTATATGTTTGAATTATAATCCTATTTTAAATAAATATAATAATAATTTAAATTTATAATAAAGAAAAACCTAAATAATTAATTATATATTTATATACACACAGTATTTTCTTTGCAATTTTCTCCTAATTTGCGAAGAAAGTTTTTAATCAATCAACATTCTCGGATTTTGTAATTTTTTGTCTTTTAGTATCTCGTTTTTCGGAATTTCCTTGGAAACATTAAACATGCTCTTTTCCTCGTCTAGAAACAAACGAGACCTTAAGCAAGAAAACCTTGGTCAAATGATGTTTCATGAAATATATTACATGTTTTACTTGTTTAAGTTTGTTCTTAATTATTTAAATGTTGTAATATATTATTTTAATACTTTAAGTGATATAATTATATATGAAAAATAAGCATATGCATAATGTTGATTCTTAAATGTTTAATTATCTATATCTCAATATAATGTTTATGATGTACATATATTTGAAAATAGAATAGATGATATTTGTAGTTATGTTTGTGTGTAAAGTGGTTATTAAGAGGTAGTGTGACCTGAAACGAATATAGTATAAGTACTAAGTTGGGAATATTTTAGAGATGAGATGTCCAAACATTACTAATTACCTAAATCATATAGATAAATGTATCATGTGGTAAAAATCGATGAATGTTCTTACTATTTATTCAGAGTTGAAGATTCATTAAGATTTGATGAATGTGAGAAGAAGACTTTAATATATGTGGATGTTCGATGGGTCAGATTATGGGATAATTTGATAACCAAGTGTTTTGTAAAACATATGATATGTACTTGGTCTCAAATGTTCGAACTCAATTCAATCTTTTAGAAACTATCGAGTCTTAAAATTATTTTGATTGGTTTCTTGGTGCCTTCAGTGAGGTAAGTAATATGTTTAGCATTTTGTGATGTTTGATAGTTATCATTTAGCAGTCAAATTAAATAGATTACAACATGGTTCGTCTAACGCAATGATAGACTACCTAACATCAGCTAGATGATAGTGTAGAAGTGGTCAAATGACCCCAAGTCGTCTTCCAACGAATCCAAGAATGAGTCCAGTGAACAAAATTCAAAACTTATCTACAAGCAATGAGAATTAGAAATAACAGTAAAGCAAAAAGGGTTGTGATTGTTAAGCAAGAAAATATAAATGATGATTTAAAATAGTAAAGAATGCAAGTTGACTCCCAAGTTCTTCCACCAATGAATTTCTCACAGGTTCTCTAAAGATTATTCTTTTCTCAATCCTCAAACAAAGCTAAACCAGATTGAACATGCGTCAATTTGATTCAACTTAAAACTCACCAGTAAAGAATGTGTCTATTGGGTTAATCAATGCCCACTTTATTCAATGCATATACTACATGAGATTTTGTGCATTAATTGTAATTGATTTCAACACTGTTGTGAGAGATATTGGAGAAGATTTTATTGAATAATATCTTTAAAGTATATTTTCTTTACTTTTGAAGGATTTTGCATACGAATTTTAATTTCAGGATTTTGAGAGAATATCATTGTAGAAATTTATATTCAATTTCTTTTATGAGATACTTGCATATTTAATTCTCTAATTTTTTATGCTAGATTTTGTTTCTTGTTTTCATTCAAAAGAAGCAACTTGGGTTAAACATACAGAATTATCAAAAATAATAATTAAGGCTCAAATAAACCTAAATATATAAATCTTAATTAAAATAATGAATTTATTTATTATTACATTCAAATAATTTATTATTAAGGTTAATAAGTGGGAATAAAATCATGTTCATGAATGCTCTATATAATTGTTGAACAATTTGATATAATTTTATATGATTTATTTTTTACACTAGTTTATTGTGTTTGTTTATGGTTATTTTATATTTGTGGTAATTATGTTTTACACCTTAGCATATGACAATACTTGTTTTGGACAAACTCATGAGTTGTGTGATATGAAGATATATATTTTTAGTTATGGATATTTTATTTTTATCGAGATACCTGAGTATATTTTAGTTTATTTGATTTTGTGAACTCGTGAGTTTAGGTAATTAATTATATTTGGACTACGTGTATATGTATATTTGTATTATTTTTTTTTTTTTTTTTTTTTTTTATATTTTTTTTTTTTTTTTTTTTTTTTTTTTTTTTTT
>Ga0123342_1009114_pt1 | contig 12069 bp, 7 predicted proteins | sample Turbeawhitnodule_FD_89960 | JGI IMG/M metagenome (GOLD analysis project Ga0123342, IMG submission 89960) | Root nodule microbial communities of legume samples collected from Mexico - Turtle bean Mexico white nodule | ecosystem: Host-associated > Plants > Roots > Nodule | place: Mexico: Nepantla... | reverse complement strand
TGGTGGGTTTGGGGTGGGGGGGGGGTGTGGTGTTGTGTGGGTGGGGGGGGGGGAGGGTGGGGTGTTGAGGGGTTGTTGTTCCCATATGTAGACCAATGCCTGTTATTACATTCTTATGATAGAGCTAAGTTAAAAGTTTCAAATCTGTCCAAATAAAAGGTGATTGAGAAATAAATCTGGACACAAGTGCAAGAAAATAAAGGACAACTTTTACTGTTTCATTATGAATTGTGGAGATAATGCCAACTGGTGCACGAAGGCAAGAAATTTACTTGTTTTTGTGGTAGATATCACAGTTTTGTCAACTGCCTTGATGGCCTGGTTTGGCAATTTAGGGGGTTCTGTCTTTTGTATTGTCACCATGACATCTGCAATGGCAGCTGTATATCATGAAACTGACTTGCTGTAAAAGCCTGGAAAGAGTTTAATGTTTTTCTCATTTAAATATACTTCATCATAATTGTAAAAATCACGTGATTTGTGAATTGTATTGAATGGTTCCTTATTTTCAAGGTTAATGTTTTTCCTTAAAAAAACAGTTCATTTCTCTGCTTTACTTTTATATCATCTAACAATTTGGTGTGTTAAACTGCAGGAAGAGCAATTGATAAATTATGTTATTAGGAATAATGTTCTCAAACCAATCATTGATGCCTTTGTTTCTAACGGCAATCGCTACAATCTGCTCCATTCTGCTGTTCTGGAGCTTTTTGAGTTTATTAGGAAGGTGTGAATCTTTAATAAGTGTTGTGGATCTTAAGTGCCTCAAGAAATGTTGAACTGATACGTTGCATTGTACAGGAGAATCTGAAAGTATTGCTGAAATACATAGTTGATTGTTTTTGGGATCAGCTGGTGAAATTTGAGTATTTGGCGTCCATTCACTCGCTGAAAGTAAAATATGAGCAGGTAAACCTTTTTCTTTGAGCATGACATGTGGGTGAAACACAGGCTTGATTTTATGTGCTTGCTTGCAGTGTTTGGATAATGGTGGGACAAAAGATGTCGTTACTGTTGTGGACCTTCGTAGACGAAATGATGAGCGTGCTCTGGAGAGAGAAGAAGAACGATACTTTAACGAGGACAGGTACATTATCTTCTTTCTTGATAATTCTAGGAGATTTTCAGTTGCTTATATAACTAGCATGGGGTCTTGCTTTTCGATTATTTGATCAGTGATGAGGAGGATATTGCTTCCGCATCTGTTCCCCGGAATCAGAAGGGTCACCAGCAACCTAATCTATCCAATGGAGTTGCTTCAAGCTATTCACAGTTAAGGTAGACTTCTGTTTCTTAGTATTATGTTTAATTTTCTGTAGTCCATATGCCATAAAATTGTTTGTTCATCTTGATTTTCAGTCCAAGGTCATTGGTTGACTATGAAGATGATGAGGACGATGAAGATTACAAACCACCACCAAGGAAGCAGCCTGAAACTTCGGAGGATGATGATGGGGTATTGGAGTCTCTCAGGCTGAAGAGGAAGTTACCTTCAAAAGATAAGGAACCTGAACTTGTGAAGAAACAGAAGTTATCAAAGAATTCTAAATCTAAAGATAGTGTCTTTGCTGCCTTGTGTTCAACATTGAGCCAAGCTGCTCTACCAAGTAAGAAAACATCAATCAGCATTCAGACAAGTTCTCGAACAGTTGAGGGGAGGATGGGCTCAAGTGAAAATAATCAGGGAGATGTACAAAGTATTTCTAGAAGCAGTTCCGATAATAGCGACATTGCAGGAGAAGAGAATCACATAGAGACAGAGGCTGAAGACTCTAGAAGCTTTTCCGATTGCTTGCATGCAAAATCAGATAATATACAATTGGGTGGAGAGGAACGACCATTGGTTGCCCCAAAGTCCTCACCAGAGATGGCTGTAAATGGATCGTAAGCTTTCACTCATGCATGAAGGCAGATTATTTGTTTCATTTGACGTCTAGATTTGCTGGTGGGTAAGTGGTTCTGACTACATACATAGAGCTTTGAGACGAAGGAAATTTACCTACAAGGGGGTAAATTCTGCTTATGCGTTGCATCGAGGACGTGGGAATACTGTACAGTGCCACTATGAGGCGGGGAGATATTAATACAGCAACGTGGGTGGATATGCTCCAATTCAAAAGTTTGCTATTTTGGGCCTTTGACCTTAGTAGTTGTTTTTGTATGACATTCCTGAGAAATAATTTTCTTAATTTTCCCGTCCCCCAAATTTACCTCTTCCAGCTCATTTATTTTCAAAGTTTCTGTCAGAGTATCCAAGGTGCAAATGAGGGGTAATCATGTTAAATTGTATCCCTTCTCAGTGTTTGAACTTCATTATTGAGGGCACCAATATCTTGTCCTACACAGGTCTTCCATGTGTCTTTTTTCCTCCTTTATTTCGGTGGTGGGAAGACGTGCAGTGAGTATCCAAGGCCCTTTTTTCACTAATGTAGGGAATCGTCAACCGTTGTAAATCTATTAACCGTTGAGTATTGCAAAGAACTCTTATGCAGTTTTTCTACATCGTAACTGGATTTTACGTTGCTTGATTATTGGTGTTTGTTGCTGCTGCGAACCTTGCGTTGATCTTGTATTTTCTTTTCTGTATTTCGTATTATGCCGCCTTTAGTGCTGAAACTGCAATTTTGGAATAGCCCAGTCTTTATTCTTTAATACTAATGTCTTTTTACATTTGGATTGGTTCTGATTACATGATAGATCATGGTGGACTGGGTTTGCGATTCGTAGTAAATCAGTAGTGCAACCAAAGCTATGAAGCTCAATTCATGATTTGCTTTTCTAGAAATGTAAACTGGTCGATTTGGGGTGTTCTCATTCTTTATGATGAAGGCCAATAAAATTTGCTCGAGATGTGTCTAACCAATGTTATCTGTAAGCTACATTTTCTTTGTTTCTCGGTAAACAGTGTATTGGAATGTGAGTTAGTGTATTATAAGGGCATCAAACCTCAGTTCAATTTAATGGAACAAAGTCCAAACATGCGTAATACGTGAAAAATAGTAATGTCTTTTTGTTACTGACAAAGTAACTTATTAATCTGTTCACCAAGCACTCCCTGCCCACAAGATACAAACTGTTCTAGTCCTGCATTTGTGTGCGATACTATCTATAAAAAGTGTTGATCCTTTCGTTTAGGTGATATACCCAAAGATAGAAAAGTGCACATGATTTAGTGGAAGGATATAGACCTGCACTTTATAGGTTGTTGTGGTTAAGTAGAAAGATAATCCCGGGTCTGAGGTAATTTTCTAAGTTCAGAAAAGTTGGTATCAGACATCTTTGGAAGATATTTGTGAAACTTGGAAAGATGTTCAAGCAGGTACTGTCTAAAGAGTGGTGAATGGACTCTCGATCCACGTGGCTTATACAAATTATACAAACTTTGGAAGACAAAGACCTTGTGTTCCTTGGTTTTTTAGGTTTATTCTCTCCAATGAAATTGCAACAACCTTCGTTTGTACTTTTTTAGCATTATTATTTTGCCTGATATTCTTAGTGGAAACTCATCTCAAACGGAAGTTTCTCTATGAAAATAACATATACTCTTCCATACTGATCTCTTAGCCTCTAAAGACCAACTTCATAGAATCATTTAACATTGACCAATAATTAAAAGAATGATTGTACCTTTGGATGATAGCTAGTAAGACTTTATTAACAAAAGAAAGTAGGAGAGACGGCTAAAGATACGTCTCTCTTCGATTCTGATCTATACTCACAAGTGAAACTAAATCATTTTTGACGTTGCATGAGGGAATTTTGTCTTGCTAAAGAAGTTTGACAAATCTTAACTGAACCCACTTTTTTCCTTCTTGACTGTGGATTTCAAATATTGGTTCAAATGGTACCTTCAATAATTGACCTCTTATCTTTGTGCTTGCTGTCTGTCAACTATGGAAGAGTAGGATTGAAGTTGTTTCCTAAAACAATCATTTATCAATAACTCACTTTACTCCTCTGAAGTAATATATGCTTATTCCACAGTTAGCTGGCTTCCTCCTTACAAACAATATCGTCAAAATTAACTATAATATGGTAGTAAATTTCCAAGGTTATGAGACTAATATATGTTATTTTATCTTTCTACCATAGTCTTAGAATTAAACTTTGAGTCATAGTTTTCGGGTTAAATTCTGTCTTCAAGAGGGTTTTTCAAACTAGATTTTTGAATGTGACTCTTTAGGTGTAATTAAATGGTTGCATATTGGTTTCTTTAGCTCTAGTGCTTGTGATCGTGATCAAGGGTTATGACTATGGTAAGGTCATATAGAACCATACTTTTAGAAAAGTGAGTCAAGTGGTCAACATGCTTATTAAGCTTGATTTATCAATTCGAAGTTAGTTCTTTTTTCTTTTATTACTTTGCAATTTTTTTTATTGATGTATGTTTTACCTTATTTTTTAAAGATTTTTTGTCTTATTAAAAGAAAAAGTCACGAGTTTTCGAGACATAATTTTTTTATTAGTTTTTAATATAGTTTTTTAAGGAGGTAAAAACTTGAAGACACATTTAGAAAAACATATGTCTTGAAAACACTGACTGAATCCGAAAGATTTTCCCAAATTGAAATTAAGTCTCATTTCGTAAACACTTTTAAATGAGATTAAACTGATAAAAAGAGTTAATATGTGTCAATATTTTGTACTTTAATATTTGAATATTTGAAGTAAAACGGCTAAAAGTCTTTTCTGCTTGCGTTTTTCATGTTAAACACATTGATCAAAGTTATTATTTTAGAATTCAGATTGGAAGTTAAAATGCAAATGCAGCGATCTTTTGGAAGGCAATCATTTCATAGACTTCAAGCCCTTCCTTGGGTTTGAAATGATACATACATATAGAGAATTTTTAAAAATAATTAAAATTAAAAATGTACAAGAGTATTTTGTCTTTTTAAATTATAGAATTTTAATCTTTATTTAGAAAGGAATAATTTAAAATTTCTCATATTATCTTATTTATTAAATTCATATATTTTTTGTTTTTTTATTAACTAAATATTTATGAATTTTTTTATATTATTCAACTTTCTCATTTTTATTCGTATTTTCACACTCTGTTAATTGAAAATATTATTTCTTAACTAATTCATCTACTCACTTATGTATAAGTAATATTTTATTAGATCTTTAGAAATTTTGATGTATTTGTAATGTTTTTTTTGTTATTGATATTAAAATCATTAAATTTATGATTTGGTACGTAGATTGATTAATTTTAATTAAAATATATTATGGTAAATGTTATTGATAAAAATTGTGCCACATGAAAAATATAGTGTATAAAAATGGAATGAGATTTTGAAAATATACTATGTAAAGTTTTGAAATTGAGATAATGTTTTATTTGATTTTGATAATTACAGATAAGCAATAAGTTTACAAACAATCGTATTGATTTTGAAAAATAGTTTACAAACACTTTTTTAAGTGTCATATTTTCTTTTATAATTTCTAAGTTTTTTTCTTCTTTTCTTAAAAGATCATCACGTTTTCTTTATTTATTTATGATGTTTATAAAAAACAAAAATTTGTCAAATACTTGTATATTTAGCTAAATTACTACTTTAGTGTCTATATTTGTATAATCCAGTAAATTTAGAATTTCAATTAAATTCCTTAACTTTTAAATTAATATAAAATTGATTTATTATATTTAAAGTTCTTGTCGATTGACGAAATTGAGGAGCTTATAATAGAAGTTTTTAATAAAATGGGAAAAAAATTCAATAAATTATAAGCACAAGGATAAAAAATAATAATGTAACCATAACTTTTCATTATAAAATATTTGTAGATTTTAAATTATTTTTTTCATTTTTTGATTGCGCATCTTATGTATTGTCCACATAATGTTTGCATTCTAATATTTTTTTGAAAACTATTTATCAAATGGAAATATTTCACAAAATTTTCTGAAACTTTTTATATAAGTTATAAAATTAATTTTTATTTTGCATAAATTTATAATAAATACTTTTATTCCAATATAATAAATATATTTTAATAAACATGTTACATTATTATATTTTCTATATTTTTATAATTATTGTATTTTAAATATTTATGAGAAAAAACATAAGTCAATTCCCACGTTTTTTCCCAGTAATTACTCTAGCAATTTAACAAGCATCACTCTTTCTCTCTCACTCTCTAATATATCTTTTTTCTTTCTCTTTTCTCTTTCTCTGAACTCTGAATCAAGTATCGGAATCGGCGCATAGTGAAGGTGATGAGGTGGGTGTGATAATTTTTTTTTTTCTTCAATTTTTCGATGGTTCATTCCAAATGCTGTTTGAAAACGATTAAAAGAAGGAATATTATGTAGGGTTTCGATTTGTTCGATTTACTTTTTGTTACACTGTAGAACATTAGCCCTATTCTTTTGATTTTCGTAAGTTTGTAACTTGAATAAGTTTTTTTCCTGCTGTAATTACAGATGTTGGTTTTTCATAAATTGGAATTAGTTATCGGAGAATATTGATGCAACGAAGTTTATATCTCAAATTTGAGGACATATAGAACATGTCAAGTAAGAAGGAAGAGAAATCTCAGGCTGCAGCTGAAAGAATCAAAGCTGCGGCTCTGAGTGCTGCTAAGGGCCTTAGCCGTGCCCAGGCGGAAAGGGCGGCGACCGCGGCGGCTCGAAATGTCAATGCTTATGGGCAGAAGGAAGAAGGGCCTAGCAGATGGCAGGAGAAAAGAGAAGCTAAGAGGCAGATGTATCTGATGAGTACTGAGAAAGCTGTTATATTGGGTGAAAGGAAAGACTTTAAGCCTGCAATGTCGGCTTCCGGTGGGGCCGCGCAGTGCCAAAAGTGTTTCCAAAGTGGGCACTGGACATATGAATGCAAGAATGAAAGGGTTTATATTTCAAGACCTTCTCGGACACAGCAACTAAAAGACCCTAAATTGAGGGTGAATGTGTCAGAGACTCATGATTTGGATGATAGTGTTGCTGATGATGCTAAGGAGGAAAAGGCAAAAGCAAGTTCCAAACAAACCAAAAGGAAACATAGGTCTGACTCTGATTCTGGAAGTGATAGCGAGGATTCGGTTTTTGAGACTGATAGTGACAGTGGGTCATCATCTGTTACGGGATCAGATTATTCTTCTGAAAGTAGTTCAGATTGCTGTTCATCTTCTGATTCAGAGGAAGAACGAAGACGGAGGAGGAAGAAGAAGCAGAAGAGAGGAAGACGCAAGAGGTACAGTACATCATCGGAATCATCTGATTCTGCTTCAGACTCTGATTCTGATGATAAAAGCAGCCAGAGAAAGAAGAGGCATAATCGAAGGCGCTGAATGAGACTTAAGAATGTGTGCAACAACTAAGGGTTTGGTGAGCGAGGGGACAACCAAGTCCATGTATACAATCATCAAGTTTCGGCAGATATGTTGCTTGTTTATGATGTCCTTAATGTAGAATAAGCTTTGATAGATGCTAAGTTGTGCTCTTTTTCTTTTATCACTATGATCTCTTGAAGAGACTTGCAAGTTAGGTTTAATCTATCAACATTTAACTTTGTGAATGTGCTCTATATTAAAGTGAGATGTTTAAGCACTTGGATGGCCTATTGATCAAATTCTGTCATACTCAGATACTCACTTGCAATGTAATTCTTGTGTAGTTTTGAGGGTTTCATTACAGATTCTTGCACATTGGCTAACTCTGAGGGCTTTCGGGTATCTAGACCTCTTTAACACCCCTAACTATGAACAAAGAAGCTTTTAGTTTTCATGCTTGTGGTGGATCCCTAATTTTTTGTTTTACATTCAATTGTAGTTTGTCTTGTTACCAACTTTTGTTGATGGATCTTCCTATCTCCGGAATCCTGTGGTTTGTCTGTGTCAAGGATCATGCTTAACTGTGATGTAAGTGATAAAATTGTGGATGTGATCTATTTTATATTGAGATGCTTAAGAACATGGATGGTTTTTGCAATTGATTCAAGTTTCAAATGTTGTCATACTCCGATGCTCATATAAAGCTAAATTCTTGTTTAATTTTGAGGCTTTCGTTACTGAGTTGGTTCTTGCATCTTCTCTATCTCTGGAGGTATTTTCCTGCATCTTCTTGCCTATGTCAAACTAATTGACCTTGAGCTTATTGCTTAATCTGTTGGCATAATATTAACCCAGCTAGCGCTTGGTTTTCATGCATCAGGTGGATATCTTCTGTTTTGTTCCATTGTCAATTGTAGTTAGTATTGTTATGTTACCTACTTTTTTGTGGATCTTTTTATCTCCGGAAGCTTGTGATGTGTGTTAGCGTTTTGGGTCATGCAGAGCTATGATTTAACTGAAGTTATGTTGGGGCATTAACTATTTCTTTTAAATGGTTGTGTTTTAATTAGAGCTCAAACACTACTCAGCTAGCAATTAGACGTCATCAAGTACGCAATTCACTTGTATGATCATTAAAATTGTTTCTTATAAATATCTTTTTGTTGCTAAACTGTACCAAAAATTCTTTTTTTATCAATAAAAGAATCGTATTTATAATGATATAGGGATGTCCACTCTCTTATATAATAGAAAAAAGTAAATGAAGATATAAAAAATGGTTATGTTATATTAGTGAATTGGATAACATAAATACTAGGTAACCATTAAACCCTCCTCAAAGTCAATCTATCATTCACTTTATATCATCTAAAAAATCAATCCTTATGCTTCCTTTGTATTAAAGGATGGATTTAAGGGAGTGAAAAAAAGAGAGTGGAAAGTGGTTTGAATTAAGAAAAAGAGAATTGAAAGTTTGTGAGTGATTTGATAGATATAATAAATTTAAAATAATTATAAATAATTTAATATAAATTTTAAAAATTAAAATTAAAATTAAAAGCTTCACTTGAATGTGTAGATTACTGCAACAAAACAAAAACCTTATCACAACATTGTTTAGTGAACCTGTATTTCTAAACCTGTCTATAAACTCATTTCATCACCTCTGCTACATCCTTTCAGCTTCATACTAGTCTTACACCCTCTTGTTGAGGCAAAGCTAACTTCAGAGGCATGATCTTGTGCAGTATATCCATTGAATAAAAGGGAAACAAAATTTTCAATTCACCTTATTACACCATGACCAACAACCAAATTTTTTACACCATTTCAGCAAACACACAATTTTGAAATACGTTATGCTCTCTCCATAAATTTCAAATTGTTGCATATCACAAAAGTTTCCACTAAGTTGTTTTTTTTTTTTTTTTTTTAAATTCCTTCCCCAAATCTATGCAGGTCCAAATATTCCTGCATTTTGGTAGGTGATGTTGTACTGAAATTTACCAAATTTGGCATTTGTTCCACACCTTGTAGGCTCTAGAACAAGAGAACAAAACATGATTTGTGGATTCTTCTACCTCTAGACATAAAGGACATAACAGGGTTGACTCTGCATTTAAAATCTTCCTCATTTTCAAGTTGTCTCTGGTAGATAACCTATTTCTAAGCATTCTCTGAGTAAAGCATAACACCATAGGGAGAAACTTGGAGCCCCACATACTTTTAAATATAGGATCCAACTAGTGTACCCATAGCTCTGGTTTAGCTAACTTTGCATATCTCTTCATATTCTTCACCAACACTATCTATCCTCTTTATTTATATTATCTTTTCTTGCTATGTTTGAGACATAAGATTTTGTAATAAAAATTTCTCTAACTCAAATTATTCCCTCTTCTAAACAAATTACCATTCTCATGTATTTTTTTTTATCCAAGTACCCATGTTATTCATCACACTACTTTCTTTTCCTGATACTTGGTATAGTCTACTGAACTTTTTTTGTAAGAGTGTTATGTCTTCCTAAAACTTTGTTCTTAATCTCATCTTTCTATTAATCATCTTATCATATCATTTTAGTTGATTTTGTTATGCACATATTCTCTCTATATTCATAGTTCACTAAAATAATCTCTTTACCATCATTTTTTTTTCTCTGTGTGAACTATGATAAAAAAAAAGTTAGATATGCTTTTTAGTTCTTCACACGTTAATTAAGTGTTTTCATTCTTTCCAATTTAAAATCTCTCTATTTAATTTTTATAATTTGAAAAAAAAAATGTTTTAGTTTATTTAACTGGCTTATATTTAAATGTTGTCCAAATAAATATTTTTTAAAAACAAACAAAACATGTGATTACTTTTTGATAAAGATACAAACTTAAAAGTAAATTCTCATGTAAGTAATTTGTAATTATTAATTATATAAATATGATTTTTAATAATATTTATTACAAAGATGTTGGTTATTAATTCATATTTTGTTAGTCTTTATTTACCGTTGGTATTGCATTAATGGTCAGTTTACAGACTGTTGGTATTCCTATTTTATAGCTTCTATTGTAATGTAATTTTATTATATATATTATTGAAGTAAATCAAATGTATGTATCAGTTCAACAGTTTTGCAATTTCGCGCAATTATGTGCAGATGAGAGTTTTGTTTGATTATCATGAGTTATGGGATGTCGTTGAGAGTGGAGTGTCTGTATTAGCTGATAATGCAACTGAGGCGCAACGAGTAGCGCATTGTGACCAGAAGAAGAAGGACAAGAATGCTTTGTATCTCATCCATCAAGGGATGAATGACGAGACATTTGAGCAGATAGAAGGAGCAACAACTGCAAGTGAGGCTTGAACCATTTTGTCAACCAATTATAAAGGTGATGACAAGATCAAGAGTGCGTCTTCAAACCCTAAGACACCAATATGAACTGCTGCAGATGGAAACCATAAAGATGGTTGATGTCTATATAAATAAAGTTTTTGCCTTGACAAATCAGTTGAAGACCAATGGTGAAACACATTCGGAGCAGGCAAATGTGGAGAAGATTTTGAGGTCTTTAACTCCCAGATTTGAACATGTTGTTGCCGCAATTGAAGAGGCCAATGACATTTCAACAATGACAGTAAGGTTATTATCTAGTTCCCTGCGAGCTCATGAGCAGCGAATGAATGAAAATAAGATTGAAAAACCAATTGAACAGGCTTTACAGGCACAAGCCTCAATTGGTAGCTCCTATCATAAACACGGTAGTTCATGAGGCAGAGGACGGGGACGTGGTGGTAGCTATTCCAGCAAATGTTGTGGTGGCCAAAATCATGGAGGCGCTGAGCAAAACAACACTGGTTCCAATCACAATCCAAGTTCAAATAACTTTTGGCGCGGAGAACGTGGTCGCGGAAGAAGAGGAGACATGTATAATAAATCAAATGTGGAGTGTTATAACTGCCATAAACGCGATCATTATGCAAATGAGTGCAGATCAAAAGGTGATAATCATGCTGCCAATTGTGCTCAGAAGATAGTAATCACGAACAAGATGAAGAGGATTATGCAGTACTAATGACAACCACATCAAATGAAACTCCAAACAACCAGACTTGGTATTTGGATACAGGTTGCATGAATCATATGTGTGGTCAGAAGGAGCTGTTTGCAGATTTGGATGACTCATTTCGCACAAAAGTGAAATTCGGTGATGGTAGGTTCGTTTCGGTGACATGAAAAGGGTGAATTCTTATCACATTGAAGAATGGTGATCACATGTACATCTATGATGTTTTCTATGTACCTGATATGAAAAGTAATTTTTTGAGTATGGGACAGCTGACCGAAAAGGGTTACGTGATGCACATAGTTGAAAATCAATTCTTAATTTTTGATAAAAAATGTCATTTGATTCTTAAAACCTTTTTATCAAAAAACTGCATTTTTCTAGTATATTTTCATATGGGTGATTTCAGGTGCTTGAATGCAATAGTGAATAATGAATCGTGGTTGTGGCATTTACGCTTTTGACACTTAAATTTTCAGAGTTTGGAAAATCTTTCTAATCGAAATTTAGTCCCCACGCCCGCGTTTTCGACCCGAAAGGAATTGAAAATGAAACAAGAATCTGTGTTCACTATCTATGGAGCGGAGTGACTATCCTTAATCTCCTCTTCCCTATCTCCCCCTTGCCTTTTTTTTATTTTTCTCGCCGGCAGGTAGTTGACTTGCTTACTCTAACAAGTAAGGAGAATCCATTTCTTTTTTTGTATTGTTTATTATGATTT